>ULRH01029275.1_pt1 | contig 25378 bp, 18 predicted proteins | sample 1955271 | NCBI WGS metagenome assembly ULRH01 (sample SAMEA4835677, study PRJEB28245) | human gut metagenome | biome: gut microbiome; material: fecal sample | place: Denmark | collected 2008 | reverse complement strand
AAGTCAAGAAAAACTTTTTGGAGAAATTCAAAACAGCTTCTAACTTTATCGGAAAATTTAAACAGGCTCTTACTTCCACCAAGCGTAAGTCCGGTAATTTCAGCAATGATTTCCCGTCGGAAATGTCCGAAAAACAAAACCCTCGAATTTTTTCTTCTCACAACGAGAACAAAAGGGACAACCGGTGTGTTATATTAACAGAACCAATTAAAAACCAATAAGTAATGAAAGAATTAGCATTTCTGACAGTTCTTGTCCTGTTTGCAACAAGCTGCCACAACGACGACACACCAGTAACAACCGAAGACCCGGCCAACGGACTTATCAGCCCTGCACTGTACATGGGCATATCTACCCGCGATGGAAACAAACCTTTCACAGGAGTACTGAGCGTAGCTCCCTGCAATGAAAGCACATCCATCTATTACGGAAATTATGTAAACCAGAAACTGACACCTTTCTATGGATATTATTTTATCAAGGACGGTTCCGTTTATTCTAATGCAAACAATCAGGAAGTGAACTTGCCTGCCGGTACATACGACATGATTTACTGGGGTACGCCTCAATACACCGAACCTGTTTATGCCCACCCGAATGTGAGAGAACCCCAATACAATATCGGAGAAGACTTTACCAAACAAGACTTCAGCCTGCTTGCCATTTCCAATGACACGACGTATTATCCCACTTTCGACCTCGTACATGCCCGCCGCCCGGTCAATGTGGGCACAGAAGACCTGGACGCAGACCTGCATCGGGTAGTAACCGGACTGAAAGTAACATTAAAAGACAACAAAGGAAATGCCTTGAGCAACAGCATCGCAAAAGCAGAAGTACGCGTAACACACATTGCGGAAAAGCTGAACTTTTATTCCGCCCAACCCGAGGGCAAAGCCTGCACCGTAGCTTTCCCGCTGGTCCGCTCTGCCGATAACAAAGAAATGAGCAACGGCACAGTGATGATGTTTCCTTCTTTCGGCACTCCCGAACTCCAGGTTTTTATCACATTGACCAACGGAAAAGTCAAGACTTTCAAACAAACCTTGAATGCCCCAATGGAAGCCAATAACAAGTTAACGCTTGCCATCAGCATCGGCAATATCCTGGAAGAAGAAGATTCGGGTAGCTTCACCGTTGACGAATGGAACGAATCGAACGAAGAAATCAATGTTCCCATCTTAGAATGACACCACACAGGAAAAGACACGAAAACACCGGATCGCCTTGTCATCATTGGCTTTACCCGCTCTGTTTCCGTGTCTTTTCTTATAGTAAAACAAAATTAGTTTGCGAAAAAAAAATCGAACGCAGAGACGCAAAGACGCAGAGGAATAATTTAGAGAGAAGGCAAAGAACACGGAGCTAAATGCCACTCTCTGTGCGCTTTGCTCTCTCTCAAAAAAAACTTTGCGCTTCTGCGTCTCTGCGTTCCATTCCATTTTTCGCAATCCATTTCTGATTGACTATATATTGTGATTGAATTTCCAATATTCATACTTATTCTCTTCACAATCATCCAATCCTTTCCATATCAGATTGAACCATTTATAAAATCCGATTTCTTTTCCCCAAATTACATTTTTTGCCCCTTTAAATTAAACATTAATAGAAGAATTCCTATTTTTGTATCCGCCAACTGAAAAAAGAAGAACGTATGAATACTACTACTGAAAAGCTATGGAACCGGAACTATCTGAGAGTCTGGACCGCCAATTTTCTGCTTTACTTTTCATTTATGCTTCTGACACCGCTATTCCCGCTATATTTAAGTGAGACTTTCGATGCCGACAAGCAAATGATTGGTATTGTATTATCGGGTTATACATTGACAGCTCTAATTATTCGTCCGTTTAGCGGATATATGGTAGATAGTTTCCCCAGGAAAAAAGTGCTGCTGACGAGTTTTTTCCTGTTTTTCATCTTGTTTATCGGCTATCCATTGGCGGCTACATTGCTAATGTTTGCCATTGTAAGGACGTTGCACGGCATGCCTTTCGGTGCGGCGACCGTATCGAACAGCACAGTGGCTATTGATGTGCTTCCGGCTTCACGGCGTGCGGAAGGCATCGGTTATTATGGATTAAGCAACAACGTAGCAACCGCCATCAGTCCGAGTATAGCTTTAGCAATCTATGGAATGACGGGAAACTACGATTTGCTCTTCTTACTTGCCATCCTTTTTTCTGGATTGGCTCTATATTGTAATTACGGCGTGAATCTATCTTTCCGTCCTACCACCAAACGACAACCTCTTTCGCTTGACCGTTTTATTCTTTTGAAAGCTTGGCGACAAGGGATATGCATTGCCTGTTTCGGATTTTCTTATGGAATCATTTCTACTTACATTGCTATTTACGGAAAAGAGGAACTTGGAATAACAGAAGGAACCGGGTTTTTCTTTTTACTCATTTCTATAGGACTAATTCTTTCTCGACTGACGGGAAGCCGGACATTACGACAGGGAAAGATAACTCAAAATGCAACGGTAGGCGTTATTGTCTCATTGCTTGGATATTTCCTGTTCGCTTTCTTTCATAATTATTGGGGCTATTATGGTGCGGCATTGATTATCGGATTGGGTAATGGGCATATGTTCCCGGCGTTTCAGAACATGTTTCTGAATTTGGCACCCAACGAACAACGAGGCACAGCAAACTCCACCTTATTTGTTTCTTGGGATACGGGATTTGGTATCGGCGTACTGCTCGGCGGGATGGTGGTAGAACATTGGGGATATCATTCGGCGTTTTGGGTAATGTGGATAGCCAATCTGCTGGGTGTACTTTTCTATTTTGCCAGCGCAAGAGGGTATTTTCTGGCGAACAAGTTAAGATGAGTACCGTACTGCATTTTTCAGCCATAGCAAATCTGAAGGACATTCATAATGCCGAAAACCTCATAAACCATTAACTTTCAACCATATTTCCGTGATTTGCTCAGTATCTCACTTTTTTGTATTATCTTTGCGGCAACTTAAACTAATATTTAATATATGCAAAACAAAAAACTACTGTTACTTGCTTGGCTCATCGTTTTCCCGATGTGCCTTTTTGCACAAAACAAAGAAAATATTATTAAAGTGGCTTGTATAGGCAACAGCATCACCGAAGGATATGCGTTGACACATCCCGAAACTGAAAGCTATCCGGCTGTGCTCCAACGTCTGTTAGGGGATAAATATAAAGTTGGAAATTTCGGCCTGACCGCCCATACACTAATGATGAAGGGGAACTTACCCTACATGGCAAAGCAACCCTATCAAGACGCACTTGCTTTCCAACCCGATATCGTGACCATTAAGTTAGGTACAAACGATTCAAAGCCAATAAACTGGGTACACAAAGAGGACTTCCAAAAAGACCTGAACACGATGATAGACGCCTTCGAGGCACTCCCCTCGCGTCCGCGCATCTACCTGTGCCTGCCCATTCCCTCCAATTCTGAAGACTGGGGTATCAATGATAGCATCATCACTTACGGAGTCATTCCCCGCATCCGCGAAGTGGCACACGAACGCAACCTGCCCGTCATCGACCTGCACACGCCGATGCTCCCTTATTATCCGAAGGAATATACCGACGGAGTGCACCCGAACAAATACGGTGCCATCATAATAGCCGAAAATATCTACAAGGCACTGACCGGAAGAGACCCCGTGCCTGCACCAGGCAGAGCCGACCAGACCTTATGGTATGACGAACCGGCGGCACAATGGGAAGAAACCCTTCCGCTGGGCAACGGACGCCTGGGCATGATGCCCGATGGAGGCGTTACGAAAGAACACATCGTGCTGAACGAAATCAGCATGTGGAGCGGCTCGGAGGCAGACTACCGCAACCCGCAAGCCTCCGAAAGCCTTCCCCGCATCCGCCAGCTCCTCTTCGAAGGCAAGAACAAAGAAGCGCAGGAACTGATGTACACCAGCTTCGTGCCCAAGAAGCCCGAAAAAGGAGGCACGTACGGATGTTTCCAGATGCTTGCCGACATGTACATCGACTATATTTTCCCCGATACGGCAAGCCAAGCGAAAGACTACCTGCGCTGGCTCAACCTGAACGAAAGCGTGGCATATACCACCTTCACGAAAAACGGTACACGCTACGTGCGTGAATACTTCGTATCGAAAAACAAAGACGTGATGCTCGTCCACCTGAAGGCAGACCACCCGGAGGCTCTCGGATTCCGCCTGACCTTGAGCCGCCCCGAACGGGGAAGCGTGCGAAGGCTGGGCGAAGGGAAACTGGAAATAGCAGGCACATTGGATAGCGGGAACGAACGGAAAGATGGCATACGCTATTCCGCGATAACGGGTGTGAAACTCATAGGAAACAAGAGCCGGATGCAGACCCATGCAGATGCCATCGAGGTATCGGATGCCGACGAAGCGTGGATTATCGTATCGGCGAACACCTCGTACATGAAAGGCGAAATGTATCAGACTGAGACCCAACGACTGCTTGACCAAGCCTTGGCTTCCGATTTGGCACAAACCAGGCAAGAAGCAATCGGTGAATACCAGCGGCTTTTCCACCGTGCGGGCATCGTATTGCCCGAAAACCCTGCCGTATTCGCATTGAGTACCGACAAGCGGCTGGAGGCTTTCCAGACACAGGATGACCCTTCGCTGGCTGCCCTTTATTACAATTACGGGCGTTATCTATTAATCAGCAGCACCCGCCCCGGAAGCCTTCCACCCAACCTGCAAGGGCTTTGGGCGAACGGGGTGACTACGCCCTGGAACGGAGATTATCATACGAACATCAATATCCAAATGAACCACTGGCCCGTAGAACCGGGCAACCTTTCCGAACTTTACCAACCGATGATAGCCCTGGTGGAACGCTTGGTGAAGAGCGGGGAAGAAAGTGCGAAGGCATTTTATGGGAAGGACGCGAAAGGCTGGGTGCTCCACATGATGACCAACGTATGGAATTATACCGCACCAGGCGAACATCCTTCATGGGGAGCGACCAATACAGGAGGCGCATGGCTCTGCGCACACTTGTGGGAACATTACCTTTATACGGGCAACCGGCAATACCTTGCCGACATCTATCCCGTATTGAAAGGGGCTTCGGAATTCTTCTATTCCACCATGGTGAGTGAGCCGGAACACGGATGGCTGGTGACCGCCCCGACTTCTTCTCCCGAAAACGAGTTTTACGCATCGCAGAAAGACCGGACGCCGATTAGTGTCTGCATGGGACCTACGATGGACATCCAGTTGGTGCGCGAACTCTATACCAACGTGATAGAAGCCGCTTCCATCCTCCATACGGACTCTCTCTATTCCACCCGATTGCAAGAAGCCATCACCCAGCTTCCTCCACACCAAATCAGCAAGCAGGGGTATCTGATGGAATGGCTCAAGGATTACGAAGAAGTGGATGTGCATCATCGCCACGTGTCTCACCTGTACGGCTTGCATCCGGGAAACCAAATCTCGCTTTATCATACCCCCGAACTGGCAGAGGCGTGCCGTGCTACGCTGGACCGGAGAGGAGACGGAGGAACGGGCTGGAGCCGCGCATGGAAAATCAACTTCTGGGCACGCCTGGGTGACGGAAACCGGGCATACACCTTATTCCGTAACCTGCTTTATCCCGCCTATACGCAAGCAAACCCGACAGAACACGGAAGCGGAACTTTTCCCAACCTGTTCTGTTCGCACCCGCCCTTCCAAATGGACGGAAACTGGGGAGGCACTTCGGGAATCAGCGAAATGCTGATACAAAGCCAGGACGGATTCATCAACCTGCTCCCTGCCCTGCCCGACTCGTGGAAAGAAGGAAACTTATACGGATTCAAAGTACGTGGAGGCGCTATGGTCAGCATGAAATGGAAAGAAGGAAAGCCGGTAGAAGTTATTCTTACCGGAGGCTGGGACCCGAATATCAAGATTAAGACGCCGGAAGGAGTGGCCGAAGTGTCGGTAAACGGAGAGAAACGTAAAGCGGGAAAGTTCTTGGAACTTACGGTTCCGGCAGGGAGAAAAGTAAAACTGCACTTCTGAAATTAAATTATCCGCATTTTACCCAATTATCTCGCAAGGGCGGAGTTTGCCTGCCTGGAAATATCCATGTGGACACATACAAGACTATCTCCGCCCTTATTATGGACTAACTGCGGATATTCGAATAAAATGATACTATTTTATCAAAAGGTGATACACTCAACAGAATCTCTTGGAGAAAAACAAAAAAAGATATATTTTTGGACAACACTAATAAAAATATACAATGAAAAATCTAAAAAACATCGCATTGGCTTCCGTATTATGTGCAGGAGCCTGTTTAAGTGCAGAAGGACAAACCGTCCCTCCAGCCATTCCTTCCGATCCGGTTATCGAAGCCAACATCCAAGATTGGCTCAAGAAAATGACCCTCGAACAAAAAATCGGACAGATGTGTGAAATCACCATTGATGTCGTGACCGACTTCGAAGCAAGCCAGAAGGACGGATTCACCTTGGACAAAGCCAAACTGGACACCGTTATCGGGAAATACAAAGTAGGTTCACTCCTGAACGTGCCACTGAGCATCGCCCAAACCAAAGAGAAATGGGCGGAAGCCATCAAGCAAATCCAGGAGCTTTCGATGAAGGAAATCGGAATCCCCTGCATCTACGGCGTAGACCAGATACACGGAACCACCTATACCCTCGGAGGCACGCTCTTCCCGCAAGGTGTGAACATGGGCGCGTCCTTCAACCGTGACTTGGTGAAGCGTGAAGCCGAAATCTCGGCGTACGAAACCAAAGCGGGATGCATCCCATGGACATACGCGCCGGTGGTCGACCTGGGAAGAGACCCGCGCTGGTCGCGCATGTGGGAGAACTATGGAGAGGATTGCTACGTGAATGCGGAAATGGGGAAGGCATCCGTCATCGGCTTTCAAGGCGAAGACCCGAACCGTATCGGTCCGAACCATGTAGCCGCCTGTATGAAACACTATATGGGTTATGGCGTTCCGGTTTCGGGCAAGGACCGTACGCCCTCTTCCATCTCGCGGAGCGACATGCGCGAAAAGCACTTCGCGCCTTATCTGGCAGCCGTCCGCCAGGGGGCGTTGAGCGTGATGGTCAACTCGGGCGTGGACAACGGTATGCCCTTCCATGCCAACAAGGAATACCTCACCCACTGGCTGAAAGAAGACCTGAACTGGGACGGGCTGGTAGTGACCGACTGGGCGGACATCAATAACCTCTGCACGCGCGACCACATAGCCGCTACCAAGAAAGAAGCCATCAAAATCGCCATCAATGCCGGTATCGACATGTCAATGGTGCCCTACGAAGTGAGCTTCTGCGATTACCTGAAGGAGTTGGTAGAAGAAGGTGAAGTACCCATGAGCCGCATCGATGACGCCGTGGCACGCGTGTTGCGCCTGAAATACCGCCTCGGACTCTTCGACAAGCCTTATTGGAGCACCGAAGACTATCCGAAGTTCGGCTCGGAAGAGTTCGCCCAAGTGGCTCTCCAAGCCGCCGAAGAATCGGAAGTATTGCTCAAGAACGAAGGGGGCATCCTTCCGATTGCCAAAGGAATGAAAATACTGCTTGCCGGACCGAACGCCAACTCCATGCGGTGCCTGAACGGAGGCTGGTCGTATAGCTGGCAGGGACACCGTGCCGATGAATGTGCCCAGGCATACAACACCATCTACGAAGCCCTGTGCAACAAGTTCGGAAAGGAGAACATCCTCTACGAACCGGGCGTGACTTACGCTCCCTACAAGAACGACAACTGGTGGGAAGAGAATGTACCGGAGATAGAGAAATCCGTAGCCGCCGCTCAAAATGCCGATGTCATCATCGCTTGCATCGGCGAGAATTCCTATTGCGAGACTCCGGGAAACCTGACCGACCTGAACCTCTCCGCAAACCAGCAGGACCTGGTAAAGGCATTGGCCGAGACCGGGAAACCTGTCATCCTGATTCTGAACGAAGGACGTCCGCGTCTCATCAAGGACATCGAGCCGCTGGCTAAAGCCGTAATAAACATAATGCTTCCGGGCAATTACGGGGGAGATGCCTTGGCAAACCTGCTTGCCGGAGATGCCAATTTCAGTGCGAAAATGCCCTATACCTATCCGAGACACATCAATGCCCTTGCTACCTACGACTACAAGCCGTGCGAAAACATCGGCCAAATGAGCGGGAACTACAATTATGACTCGGTTATGGATATCCAATGGCCTTTCGGATTCGGCCTGAGCTATACTACCTATAAATACAGCAACCTGAAGGTAGACAAAGCCCAATTCACCGCCGATGACGAACTGACCTTCACCGTAGATGTGACCAACACGGGAAGCGTGGCAGGCAAGGAAAGCGTATTGCTTTACTCGAAAGACCTGGTGGCAAGCAGCACGCCCGACAACATCCGCCTACGCAACTTCGAGAAGATTTCCCTGAATCCGGGCGAAACCAAGACCGTCACGATGAAATTGAAAGGAAGCGACCTGGCTTTCGTCAACTATTACGGGCAATGGACGCTGGAAAAAGGCGACTTCAAAGTGAAGTGCGGCGACCAGTGGATTGACCTGCAATGCACACAAACCAAGGTGTGGGATACCCCTAACCGATAAACTATAATCGAACACAAAGGCACGGAGACACGGAGAAAAAAATAAAAAACTCTGCGTCTCCGTGTCTTTGTGTTTAAATAAATCGTATCTTTGGCAAAACATTAATCAAAAACATCATATCATGATAACATTCCCTAACGCCAAAATAAACTTAGGCCTCAACGTCGTAGAAAAACGTGCCGACGGATACCATAATATCGAAACCGTCTTTTATCCGATTAACCTGCAAGATGCGCTCGAAGTGAACCGGCTGGAGAACGGAAGCGAGCCTTTCCGCCTTTCTGTCAAAGGCACCCTGCTTGATGGAGCGCCCGAAGATAATCTTGTAGTAAAAGCCTATCTCTTGCTTCGCGAGAAATACCATCTGCCCCCTGTAGACATTCATTTATACAAACACATCCCTACCGGAGCCGGATTGGGAGGAGGTTCAGCCGACGGAGCTTTCATGATTAAACTATTGAACGAAAAATTCCAAATCGGACTGACCGTGCAGGAAATGGAAGAATACGCCGCACACATCGGAGCCGATTGCGCTTTCTTTGTGCGCAACCAACCCGTATTTGCCACCGGCATCGGAAATATCTTCGAACCTGTCAGTTGCTCACTTGCCGATTACCGGCTGGTATTGGTCAAGCCGGAAAACGCAATTTCAACAAGCGAAGCCTATAGTCGCATCAAGCCACATTATCCGGAGAAATCGGTGAAAGAAATCATCCGTCAGCCCGTAGAGACTTGGAAAGACGAATTAAGAAACGATTTTGAAGAATCGGTATTCGCCCTCTATCCCGAAATAGCCGCCATCAAAGACAAAATGTACGACTTGGGAGCCGTATATGCTTCGATGACCGGTTCCGGCTCAGCCGTCTATGGTATCTTCCGCGAACGGATTGAAAACGTCGATGCTATCTTCAGCGGATACTTCTGCCGCCAGCGGGAAATGATTTGATTTTTTATCAGAAAACCAAACCATGACCGACCCCAATATCCATCGTTTCGCATCTTCTGTTGAGGGCATATCCTTCCCTTCAGGTTTCACATACCCGTTTCATTACACCCCACATCCATTGGTGCAGACGGCGGCACACGAAGTGCGGGCTTATCTCCGCACTCGTCCCGAATGGGAAGAAGAACTGAAGAAAGGGAAGATGTTTGGTGTGCTTCTGATAGAAGATACGGAAGGATATGTAGGCTATTTGGCGGCTTTCTCCGGAAATCTTGACGGAAGCAACCTACACCGTGGGTTCGTACCTCCGGTGTATGACCTTTTGTGTCCGGACGGTTTCTTCAAGCAAGAGGAAAGTGAGATATCCGCCATCAACCGACGCATCGAATTGCTGGAAACAGACGAAGATTATCTGCACCTGCAACGCACATACCAAATCGGTGCGGAAGCCCGTCGGACGATATTGGCAAAAGCCAAAGAGGAAATGAAACAAGCCAAATCGTTGCGTGAAGAAAAGCGGAAGAAAGGGATTTCGCCCGAAGAAGAAGTCGCACTCATCAAGGAAAGCCAGTTCCAAAAAGCCGAATACAAACGCTTGGAGAAAAGGCTGAAAGCGCAGGAAGAAGAACAGAAAAACTCGCTTGTGGTGTTCGAGAATCAGATACAAACCCTGAAACATGAGCGGAAAAACCGCTCAGCAGCACTCCAGCAACGCTTGTTCCGCCAATTCCGGATGCTCAATGCGCGAGGGGAGATGAAAGACCTGTGTCAAATCTTTCGCGACACTCCGCAAGGTGTTCCTCCTGCCGGAGCAGGCGAATGTGCTTTGCCCAAGCTCCTGCAATACGCTTACCTGCACGGGCTTCACCCGCTGGCGATGGGCGAGTTTTGGATAGGACAATCGCCCAAAGAGGAGCTCCGACGCGAGGGGAATTTCTACCCTTCGTGCAAAAGCAAGTGTGAACCTATTTTGAAACACATGCTGATAGGACTGGAAGTAGAGCCCAACCCGTTAGAAAAGATCCATCAGGAGACCGGAGAACTGGAAATCGTGTACGAGGACGAATGGTTGGTTGTGGTAAACAAACCCTGTGGCATGTTATCCGCTCCCGGCAAACTTACATCTGACTCGGTTTACACCCGCCTACGGGAAAAATATCCTGATGCCACCGGACCACTCATCGTCCATCGCCTCGACATGGCTACATCGGGATTGCTTTTAGCGGCAAAGACCAAAGAAATACATCAGGCACTACAAGTGATGTTCACTTCCCGCCAGGTACAAAAGCGCTATACCGCCCTATTGGAAGGCATCGTAGAGAAAGACGAAGGCGTCATCGACCAGCCTATCTGTCCGGATTATCCCAACCGCCCACGCCAAATGGTACATCCCACACACGGAAAACCAGCCATTACCCGTTACAAAGTGCTTGAACGGAAAGACGGGAAAACCCTTGTCTCATTCTATCCCCTCACCGGGCGTACCCATCAGCTACGTGTCCACGCCGCCCATCCCAACGGGCTGGATTGTCCTATCGCAGGCGATGAGCTCTATGGCAAGAAAGCCGACCGCCTCTATCTCCATGCCGCCGAACTCTCGTTTATTCATCCCGCCACACATCAACGGCTTGTTGTCCGAATAGAAGCGGACTTTGCACAATACTTTCAAGTTTGCACAAACATCCCCATTGTGGAAAATAATCTTTTTTCCAATAGAGGATAATCATTTCCGGCACGGAAGGAAAGCATCATTTAGATGCATTTGCCTTGTAATTTTCAGGAACAAAATAGGATTTTTCCATTTTTTTCCGTTTATTTGTACCATTAAGCTCTCATCTTATGAAAACCATCAAAATAGAAACAGCTGTATGCGTCTGCACCTATGCAGAACTGAATGAAGAAGACCGCCGGGTGGTTGATGCAGCCAAAGAAGCTACCTCCCGCAGCTATGCTCCTTATTCACACTTTGCCGTAGGAGCGGCGGCTTTATTGGGAAACGGTATTGTTGTCACAGGTTCAAATCAGGAAAATGCGGCTTATCCGTCAGGCACGTGTGCCGAACGTACCACATTGTTTTATGCCAACTCGCAATATCCCGACCAGCCTGTAAAGACATTGGCGATAGCCGCCCGTAATGCTTCCGGATTTCTTGAATCACCCATTCCTCCTTGCGGAGCTTGCCGACAAGTCTTGTTGGAAACCGAACGCCGCTACAATTGCCCGATGCGGATTCTGCTTTATAGTGAAAAAAATATTTATTGCTTGGAAGGAGTAAAAAGCCTGCTCCCACTCTCTTTTGGTGCGGAATACTTATAAAAAAGAATGAAGAATGAAGAATATTGATTCACGTATTCTTCATTCTTCATTTTTCATTCAGAAGCTGTTTTGAATTTATCGTGCGATGATTTGGGATGAGTTTTTGAGGCATTTTCGCTTCTGTGATGAGGAAGATAGCGGGCTATCTGACGAAGAACAGGAGCGAAAAGGACCAAAAAATCGCCCAAAGCACACACGAAAACGGATACATCAAGCCAAGAAAAACTTTTTGGAGAAATTCAAAACAGCTTCTCAATATGATTTTCAATTATCGCCATACATCCGGGCACGCATCTCGCGGATGTGGTCGGATGCGATATATTCGTCATATTCCATCATCTTATCGATGATACCATTCGGAGTCAGTTCTATAATACGATTTGCTACCGTTTCGATAAACTCGTGGTCGTGCGAAGCAAAAAGGACATTCCCTTTATAAATCTTCAGATTATTATTGAACGCTTGGATGGATTCCAAATCCAAATGGTTGGTCGGCGTATCCAGAATCAGGCAGTTAGCGTTTCGAAGCTGCATACGGGCAATCATACACCGCATTTTCTCACCTCCCGAAAGTACATTGACTTTTTTCAGCACCTCTTCGCCAGAGAAAAGCATACGTCCCAAGAAGCTCTTCATATAAACCTCGTTTCCTTCACCATACTGGCTCAACCAGTCTACCAGATTCAGGTCGCTATTGAAAAAGCTACTGTTATCCAAAGGCAGATATGCAGTAGTTATCGTCACACCCCAATTATAATGCCCCGCCTGCGCTTTCCGGTTTCCGTTAATGATTTCGAATAAAGCAGTCATCGCACGCGGGTCGCGGCTCAAGAATACAATCTTATCCCCTTTCTCTACATTGAAATTTACATCGTTGAACAACACCGTTCCGTCTTCGGTCACGGCACGCAACCCCGACACTTCCAATATCTGATTGCCAGGCTCACGATCCATTGTAAATATAATGCCCGGATATTTACGCGAGGAGGGTTTGATTTCGTCCACATTCAACTTTTCCAACATCTTCTTGCGGCTGGTAGTCTGCTTCGACTTGGCTACGTTGGCAGAGAAACGACGGATAAATTCTTCCAATTCCTTACGTTTCTCTTCCGCCTTCGCTTTCTGGTTTTGTTGCTGGCGCAATGCCAATTGACTCGATTCATACCAGAAGCTATAATTACCAGCAAACAAATTCACCTTACCGAAATCTATATCTACCGTATGCGTACAAACCGAATCAAGGAAATGACGGTCATGGCTCACTACCAACACCGTATGTTCGAAATCGGCAAGGTAATTCTCCAACCACGTCACGGTATCCATATCCAAATCATTGGTAGGCTCGTCAAGCAACAGATTATCCGGATTTCCGAACAGTGCCTGAGCCAGCATTACCCGCACTTTCTCTTTCCCGCTCAAGTCACCCATCAACATAAAATGCTTATCTTCCTTTATGCCCAATCCGCTCAACAAGATAGCTGCATCACTCTCGGCATTCCATCCTTCCAGCTCGGCAAACTTCTCTTCCAGCTCTGCCGCTTTCAGTCCATCTTCGTCCGTAAAATCGGCCTTCGCATACAATGCTTCGCGCTGCTTCATGATATCCCACAATACGGAATGTCCCATCAATACCGTATCAAGTACAGTATGAGCATCAAACTTAAAGTGATCCTGGCTCAATACCGAAAGACGCTCACCCGGTCCCAGTGTCACACTTCCTTTCGTAGGCTCCAATTCACCCGAAATGACCTTCAGGAAAGTAGACTTCCCGGCACCGTTGGCACCGATAATACCATAAATATTCCCATTTGTGAATTTGATATTCACATCGTTATACAATACTCTCTTACCAAATTGAACGGCAACATTTGAAACTGTTATCATTTTCTTACTATACCTATTATTATATGAATTTGGGCACAAAGATAGGAAAAAAAGACGAACAAGCCGCATTAATTCTGTCAGTCTGACAAAAATTCACTACCTTTGTACCCGCCTTTCCTACTTTCCGTCTTTAGGCACGGATTTTGTAGGGACACATGAAAGAACAATAAAAACACAATATAACCATGAGCAAAGAAAATCATCACGAAGAAGAAGTAAAGCAGAATGAAGCGGCTCAGGCAGCAGAGCCTCAAACAGAAAAAACTGCTGAAACTGCTGAAGAACAAGAGTTGACAAGCGAAGAAAAGCTACAGAAAGAGCTGGATGCAGCCAATCAAGCTCTTGAAGAGCAAAAAGACAAATACCTGCGTCTATCTGCTGAATTCGACAACTACCGCAAACGCACGATGAAAGAAAAAGCCGAACTTATCAAAAACGGCGGTGAAAAAACCATCAGTGCCATACTTCCGATATTAGACGATATGGAACGTGCGCTGCAAAACGCACAAAAAGCGGAGGACATACAAGCGGTATGTGAAGGTATTGGATTGATTTCGCAAAAATTCCAAAAGGTACTCGCACAGGAAGGACTCCAAAGAATGGAACCGGTAGGAAAAGACTTTGATACCGATTTCCACGAAGCCATCGCATTGGTTCCGGCTCCTGCCGAAGACCAGAAAGGGAAAGTGCTGGACTGCATACAGACTGGCTATACACTGAACGATAAAGTAATCCGCCACGCAAAAGTTGTTGTTGCACAATAATTAAAAGGTTGATTGATTATGGCAAAAAGAGACTACTACGAAGTATTAGGGGTTGAGAAGTCAGCCTCTGCAGACGAAATAAAGAAAGCATACCGTAAGAAAGCGATTCAGTATCACCCGGACCGGAATCCCGGCGACAAAGAAGCTGAAGAGAAATTCAAGGAAGCCGCAGAGGCATACGAAGTGTTGAGCAATCCTGATAAACGTGCCCGTTATGACCAGTTCGGCTTTGCCGGAGTAGACGGGGCTGCAGGCGGAGGAGGATTCGGAGGCTTCAGTGGCGGTATGTCCATGGATGATATTTTCTCCATGTTCGGCGATATATTCGGCGGAAGAGGAGGATTCGGAGGCTTCAGCGGAGGAAACCAGCCACGCCAACGCCGTTATAGAGGTTCAGATTTGCGCGTAAAAGTCAAACTGACACTGAAAGAAATATCCACAGGCGTGGAAAAGAAATTCAAACTGAAAAAATACGTTCAATGTAGCCACTGCCATGGTACAGGAGCCGAAGGAAATAGTGGAACTGAAACTTGTCCTACGTGTCACGGAACAGGAAGCATAACCCGTACCCAACAAAGTATCTTCGGCATGATGCAGACCCAAACCGTATGCCCGCAGTGCGGCGGTGAAGGCAAAATCATTAAAAACAAATGTAAGGAATGTGACGGCGAAGGCATCGTATACGGCGAAGAAATAGTAAGCGTAAAGATTCCGGCCGGTGTAGCGGAAGGTATGCAAGTCACAATCAACGGAAAAGGCAATGCCGGTAAACACAATGGCGTACCGGGTGATTTGTTGGTTTTGGTAGAAGAAGAAAAACACCCCGAACTGATACGTGATGAAAGTGACTTGATTTACAATCTTTTGTTGAGCGTTCCTACAGCAGCCTTAGGAGGCACGGTGGAAATACCTACCATCGACGGTAAAGCCAAAATAAAAATCGAACCTGGAACACAACCAGGCAAAGTATTGCGTCTGCGCGGCAAAGGACTCCCTAAAATCAACAGTTACGGGTATAACACTGGTACAGGTGACTTACTGGTCAATGTCAGCATATACATTCCCGAAAAACTGAATAAAGAAGAACGCCAAGCATTAGAAAAATGGCAAGAATCGGAAAGCTTCAAACCTAACATGACACTGAAAGAGAAAATCTTCAAGAAATTCAGAAGTTTATTCGAATAATAAATGCGCGTAGAAACATACAATGAATGTTCGCACGCTGCCAATAAGAGGATTGCCAAACGAAGCTATCTTCTATTGCCGTTTTATCTAATTGAAACGGCCTATGGATATAACTGAACCGGCAAATAAGTATCCATCTTTCTTGAAACTGAATGGAGAGTGGTAAATTGCAGATGCGGATATTCTCACAAAACATCTTATCATAATCAAATCAAGCTGAACACAGAGACACGGCAGCGCGGAGTTTTTTCTTCGCGCCTCTGTATTTTTATTATAGGAAGGAGTAAAATGATGAAAACGAAAGATATTCCAATTCTGCTTCTGACCGGCTATCTGGGAAGCGGAAAGACAACATTGGTAAACCGCATCCTGTCTAACAAACAAGGCATCAAGTTTGCTGTTATCGTAAACGACTTGGGCGAAGTAAACATTGATGCCGACTTAATACAAAAAGGAGGCATCGTAAATAAAAAAGACGACAGTTTGGTATCACTCCAGAACGGATGCATCTGCTGTACCCTGAAAACCGACTTGATAGACCAACTCTTCGGATTAGTAAAAAGTCAACGATTTGATTACATCGTTATCGAAGCAAGCGGTATTTGCGAACCAGAACCCATCGCGCAAACCATCTGTTCCATACCTTCGCTAGGAGGGGCTTATACCCAATATGGTGTATGCCGTTTAGATTGCATCACTACGGTAGTAGACGCCCTGCGTATGCAAGATGAATTTGCGTGCGGAGATAATCTTACCCGCAAGAACATCGACGAAGAAGATATCGAGAACCTTATTATCCAGCAAATTGAATTCTGCAACCTCATTCTGTTGAACAAAGCTTCCGAGGTAAAGCCCGAAGAACTGGACCGCATCAAGCAAATCATCCGCACCATTCAGCCGGCGGCTGAAATCATCGAATGTGACTATGGCAATGTAAATCTTGACAAACTACTGAATACACATTCATTCGATTTCGAACGTGTAGCCACTTCGGCCGGATGGATCAGAGGCATTGAACGCGCGGTGACTGAAGAAGAAGAACGCGAAGCGCATGTACATACTGCCGGCCCGCATCACCATGAGAACGAAGAAGAACATCACCATCACGAACACCACCATCATCACGATGAAGGAGAGGCGGAAGAATACGGTATCAGTACTTTTGTATACTACCGCCGTCCGGCATTCGACATTCATAAACTGGACCACTACATTGCGACCAAATGGCCCAAAAACATTATCCGCACCAAAGGGGTATGTTACTTCAGCCACAATCACGACATGTCTTATCTCTTTGAACAAGCAGGAAGACAAAAACTACTGAAAGAAGCGGGATTATGGTATGCCACCGCCCCCGAAGAAGACCTCGTCAAACTGATGGTGCAGGAACCCGGACTCATGCGTGATTGGGATGAGAAATACGGAGACCGCATGATTAAACTCGTCTTTATCGGGCAACATCTCGACAAAGAACAAATCACACACGACCTGGACGAATGTCTGGAATAATTTTTCCACCCCAAAACCAACCTAATTTTCTATATGGAAATAACAAGTGCTAAATTCGTAACAAGCAATTCGCGGGCAGATATGTGCCCGAAGAGCGATTTGCCCGAATATGCGTTCATCGGACGTTCCAACGTGGGTAAATCCAGCCTGATTAATATGCTGACCAATAATTCCAAACTGGCAATGACCTCGTCTACACCCGGAAAGACCTTGCTGATTAACCATTTCATGATTAACAACACATGGTATCTGGTCGACTTGCCAGGATACGGATATGCGCAACGCGGAAAAAAAGTAATGGAAAGCATCAAAAACCTTATCCAACATTACGTTTTGGAACGCACACAGATGACATGTTTGTTTGTATTGATAGACAGTCGGTTAGATCCACAGAAAATTGATTTGGAATTCATCGGATGGTTGGGTGAAAACGGTATACCTTTTGCATTGGTATTCACTAAGGCCGATAAACAAAGCACATCGAAAACCCAGCAAAACGTGAATCGGTTTCTCGATACAATGAAAGAACAATGGGAAGAACTCCCCCCCCACTTCATCACATCGGCCGAAAAAAAGACAGGTAGAAAAGAACTTCTTGACTATATCGACTCGATTAACCGTTCCCTGTAAAATCTGATATGTATATCATTACCGCAGAAGTGCTTTCATGCTTCCGCGATAATGATACACTAAAAGCCTGTCGTTTAGAAGCTGTTTTGAATTTCTCCAAAAAGTTTTTCTTGGCTTGATGTATCCGTTTTCGTGTGTGCTTTGGGCGATTTTTTGGTCCTTTTCGCTCCTGTTCTTCGTCAGATAGCCCGCTATCTTCCTCATCACAGAAGCGAAAATGCCTCAAAAACTCATCCCAAATCATCGCACGATAAATTCAAAACAGCTTCTTAAACTTTCTCTGGTTTATATCGAGAATTGTTTTCAAGGATGTTTTTCTGGTTTTATGGGGAAGATAGCAGACTTATCATACTACTACTACTTTATCATACTACTTCAAAGAGGCTCTAAAACTATCCTTCTATTTCGCTCAATTCTAACCAGCGCAGCGTCTTTTCATCCAACTCTTTATCAAGAACAGGAAGACGTTTCGATTTCTCGGTCAGTTCTTCTACTCCTAATGTCCCGCTACAAAGTGCCGCTTCTATCGTTTTTTTCTCATCTTCCAAAGTAGCAATCTCTTGCTCCAATTGCTCAAATTCTTTTTTCTCCTTAAACGTCATGCGGCGTTTGCCTTCCGGACGTTCCCTACGGGCAGGCTTTTCCTTTTTCGATTGTGGAACATTCTCTTTTTCAAAATCAGCTTTCGCTGCTTTCCATTCACGATAATCAGTATAATTGCCGGGAAAATCACGAATGTCACCTTGCCCGTTAAAGACCAATAAATGGTCTACTACCTTATCCATAAAATAACGGTCGTGGCTTACCACGATAACACATCCCTTAAAACTTTGCAAATATTCTTCCAGCACTTGCAACGTCACGATGTCAAGATCGTTGGTCGGTTCGTCCAGCACCAAGAAGTTAGGATTCTTCATCAAAATCATACACAGATACAGCCTACGGCGTTCACCGCCGCTCAACTTATATACGTAGCTATGCTGCTTTTCGGGCGAAAAAAGGAAATGTTGCAAAAATTGAGAAGCCGTAAGCCGCTTGCCATTCCCCAATTCTATCACTTCAGCTACCGACGTAATGACATCAATCACTTTCATCTGTTCATCAAACTTCAGCCCCTCTTGCGAATAATAGCCGAAACGTACAGTCTCGCCGATATCAAGTGTCCCGCTGTCAGGCTTTTCCAATCCCATCAGGATTTTAATGAAAGTCGACTTGCCTGTACCGTTATTGCCTATGATACCCATTTTCTCGTAACGGGCAAAAACATACGAAAAGTCATCCAATATCGTAAGATTGCCAAAGTGCTTGCACAAATGGTCTGCCTCAAAAATCTTCGACCCGATATAAGATGCCTTTACATCCAGTTTTACGTTGGTGTCGTAAGTACGCCGTTTGGCAACTTTTTCCAACTCATAAAAAGCTTCTTCCCGATAACGGGCCTTATGCCCGCGTGCCTGAGGCATACGGCGCATCCATTCCAGTTCGGTACGATAAAGATTGTTCGCACGAGCTACCTCGGCATTGGCGGCATCGATACGTTCCTGACGCTTTTCCAAATAATAACTGTAATTGCCTTTATACGAATACAACCCACAACCATCTATTTCCATGATTTCAGAACATACACGGTCCAGAAAATAACGGTCGTGCGTTACCATAAGCAGGCTTAGTTTCGAACGTCCTAAATATCCTTCCAGCCATTCGGTCATCTCTAAGTCCAAATGGTTGGTCGGTTCATCTAAAATCAACAGGTCGGGGTCTGTAATCAAGACATTGGCAAGAGCCACACGCTTCAGCTGCCCACCGGATAGATGCTTAACCTGTTGATTAAAGTCGCATATTTTCAGTTGCGAAAGAATTTGCTTGACTTTCCGTTCATAATCCCATGCCTTTTCGTGTTCCATCCGCTCCAGCAGCGTATCCAATCCCGGATGTCCCGGCGTAGCCATACACCGCTCATATTCCTTGATGACTTCGGTCACGGCATTGCCTTGCGAAAAACAGGCTTCGAGTACAGACAACTCTTCCGGATAAACCGGACTTTGCTCCAAATAGCCTACCCGCAAATCACGCCGATAAGTAATCTGTCCCTCGTCATATCCTTCCTTTCCCGCCAATATATTCAATAAGGTAGTCTTCCCGCTTCCGTTCTTGGCTATCAGTCCGACACGCTGGCCTTGAGCTATGCCAAACGAGATGCCTTTAAACAACAACAGGTCACCAAACGATTTCGTTAAGTTTTCTACTTGTAAATAAGAGACCATAATTCAAAATGTAAAATTAAAAAATAAAGAGCGGTACCTTTTTCAAAGCGTACGCTCCACTTCGGCACGGATACGCAAATATTCGTCATTCAGGTTACAAGGTTTTCCGTTGCTCACAGCGTTCCATATAAATTTTGTTGGATACACCACTACATCCGTATCAGCAAAACGTAAAGCGGGGTATTCTTGCTTTCCGTCAATAACTGTCACCCAGTCCATTCCATCCATCTCGTTAATCAATATCGTTCCGAACGCAATGCCAAAACTTTCCCATACCTGCCGCTGTTCAGTCTTGAAACGCCCGCAGTCTATCACCTGCTGAATGCGGTTGATATCCTCTTCACAACCCGTAAAGTCTTTAGCCAGCTGCTTCTTGATAGTCGATACCGCCCAATCGTAAGCTTCATTGATGGTTTCGATTTCAAGCACCCTGACAGGTATCACGGCCTTCCAAGGCTTTTCATTCATCTGGCGTATCCGGAGCGATGCGACAATCTCTTCAGCCGTCTTGACACCTTCTCCCTTTGCTACCGTAAACGAGCATTCCACCAACACATCATCCTGTCCCGTTATCCAGAAATGCGTTGTGTACCAGTTTCCTTTTTCCTGAAAGCTCTCAGCCCAATACACACATTTCCAATTTCCACACTGCACGGGTTTTGCCCCACGGGTCTGTTTCAATTCATCATCCATGCCCGCCTTCGCATATCCACGGTTATCACCCCGATAAGCCGAAATACGGAAGTTGCCCGTCCACTTATCCGGATTATAAAACAAGAAACTTTCCTCGGTATCTTCAAACTCGCGCCAATCGGAAGGATATTCTAACGAAAACCACGAACCGGGCGAAATATACATTCTCTTATTCTTTTCCATGATGCTATATTGTTTTTAGTATGACTGTGTACGCACTTTGCCAATCCGGCCGCATGAAAAACGCAGTAGTACTTACTTTGCCGATGAAGTATATATCCATGGGCGGATGCAGTATATATCCAACCGCTCATGCAGTATATATTCATTTTTCATGGGTATATATTGGCTGAATGCGGACACTCATCTTGTTTTTCTTATTTTCCTATCGGTTGTATTTGGGCACGTGTTACCTTGTCTATCTCCAAAAACATATAATTCACTTTACCCGAATGAATCAACGGCTCATTCTCTTGATAAATACGGGTGGCATACTCTTTCGATTTTTCAAAGACCAATCGCGACATACTCTCCTGCGACTTGCCTGCCATGGTCGAATCGAGCTTCTCTTCTGGAAAGAAATCATCTAAATTGACGTCTCCTATCATCGAAGTTTCCAAGAAATGAATATGCTGGTGCATACGGTCGGTATAGTAACCTACAAACATGTGCTTGGGCGTACGCACCAAGATAGGATTAATGTTAATGGCTTTCAATAACGAAGCAAACAACACGCTCCCGTCTACACAGTTGATTTGCGCCGAAGCCAGCGCATCATCAAACGTACGCACCCGTTGCGAAAACACCACATTCGAAGACAAACTGGTATTGCTGATGGAACTATACTTGAATCCTCGCTTTTGCAACACATACCACAAAGCATAGACCTGCTTGTCGACCACATCACTGCTTTTGCTTTGGTATCCCCAAAAGCGGTTGACGATACGTGTGTCCAACGCTTCCCGCAAAATCACATCAATATTCGGATTATCTTCGTTTACGTATGCCGCGAAAAACTTGCCCGTATCGTGAAACTTCATCCGGCTATCTACATATCCCAACAAACATTCGTTGACGCTGCGCACCGAAAAAGTACGCACATTGCTGCCTAACTCATGATTGTTCAGCCTGACCGATACAGACACCGTCAACGGAACAGGCTGCGTATGCTCGCGCAACGTCTCAAACTTCCAAACGATATCGGGAAAAACCAAATATTCTTTCCGCGCTTCAGGCAATATGAACTCAGAAACCGAACGCGAGAAAAAAGGAGTCTCTTCTACTTCAATTCGCAACTTACTGTTCGCATGCGTATTTTTAATACGAATGCCGATACACGACTTCGGATCACCTATATAATCGGTATCGGAAGGAAGGATAAGCTCGGCATCGGTTGTAGCGGTAGAAAGAATCGTCACCGGAAAGATATTTCCACCCAATTCGTCTGTTATTTCGAAATCAGAACGAAAAGGCTCATAACGGTAAACATACCCCACCGATGCCAATACGATGATTCCAGCCAACACATACGTAGCGAGCTTCCATTTATTCCTTACTTGGAACCACAAATTCCGGATTTTCATATTCAAACTTACAAAAGGATTCGCCATACGGCCTGCCGCCCGACATCGTTACCTGGTTTTATCAGGCTACAGGCGTATGGCGGACGATACAATTACCGCACAGCGATGCACTCGATTTCTACCAGTGCGCCTTTCGGCAATGCTTTAACGGCTACAGCGGAGCGGGCCGGATAGTCACCTTCAAAATACTTGGCATACACACCGTTCATTTCAGCAAACAGAGCCATATCAGACAAGAACACCGTAGTTTTCACGATATTAGCTGTTGCCAGTCCAGCTTCCGCCAGAATGCTTTTGATGTTCTCGAACGACTGAGTCGTCTGCTCGGCTACACCGCCCGGAGCAAATTCGCCCGTTGCCGGATCTACCGGAAGCTGTCCAGATACAAAAACCATTCCGTTTGCCTCAATGGCCTGGCTGTAAGGGCCGATGGCTGCAGGAGCCTTCGCTGTAAAAATCACTTTCTTCATTGTTACAATAAATTAATTGATAAATAGTAAACTTCAAGCAGAACCCCCAACCCGGTATCCTCACCCAAGCATCCACCGGCTCACCCGAAAGTAACATAAACATACTTCGGTAACCTTTCGCCGTTTCTGCGACAAGAATAACCCGATTATGCGTTTCCGCTCACAAATCCACCGCTAAATTAGCACTTTTCCGCCAATCTGCGGAAGTATTCAAAAAAAAATTAACGAAAACTTAGAGCATATTGAAAAAAATGCCTATTTTTGTCGTGTCAATACGTGAGACGGGCAAAAACGTATTTGCGTGCTCACTTCAAAACAGAATCAAAAACTAATCATTAAATCCGTAATTATTGACAAGCGTAACAAAAGATGGCGCACATCCTCCAAGATGAATGCATCGCATTAAATACGCTTACAAGCATTACACAATTCATTACAACCTATACTTATGTATAACATTATTCAATTAAACGACAAAGATTTGTCCGAATTGCAACAGATTGCCAAAGAGTTGGGACTGAACAAGACCAGCGATATGCCTAAAGAAGAACTGGTATACCGCATTTTGGACGAACAAGCTATCGTAGGGGCTACAAAAAAAGCCACAACAGCAAAAACAAATGAAGAAAGAAAAGAAGGACAGCCTCGTAAACGTTCGCGCATCAGCGTAAAAAAGGAAGGGGACATCGTTTATACCGCCACAAAAGACAAGGCACAAAAACTGGAGGCAAACACTCCGCCGCTCCCGGTACCAGCTCCTTTATTCAAGACCGAACCGGCAGCTGCCACCACAGAAACTACCGAGCCGGCCAATAACACGCAGCCGGCGAAAACAGAAGAAAAGCCTAAAGCCAAGCGAGGCAGGAAACCGGGAAGCAAAAACAAAGCAACGATAGAAAAAGAACGGGCACAAAAAGCTGTCGAAACAGCGACACTGGCCTTTGCTGATTTGCCCAACGATGAAACAGAAGAACTCCCCGCACCCGACCTGACAGGCGGCGAAGATTTCATTGCCATCGAAGACCTGCCTTCTGAAAAAATAGAGCTGCCGTCCGAATTGCTCGGCAAATTCGAAGCCACCAAAATGGAACAATCGCCCGTAGAAAAAGAAAACAAGCCAAACAACAACCGTTACCAACAACGACAGCAACGCTACAATAACCGGCAAGCCAACGGGCGGCAACAAAATCAAAATTCAAACCAGCCAGCGGCAAATGCCCCAGACAACCAACCGGCTCCTGCTCCCGAAGCACAACCGGCCAAACCGGCAGAAAAGCCATACGAATTTGATGACATCCTGAAAGGGTCGGGCGTCCTGGAAATCATGCCAGACGGCTACGGCTTCCTCCGTTCATCCGATTACAATTATCTTTCTTCACCTGATGACATTTATGTATCTCAATCGCAAATCAAATTATTCGGGCTGAAAACCGGCGACGTAGTAGACGGAACTATCCGTCCGCCGAAAGAAGGAGAAAAATATTTCCCGTTGGTCAAGGTATCAAAAATCAACGGCCTGCCTCCCGAACTGGTACGCGACCGTGTGCCGTTCGACCACTTGACCCCTCTGTTCCCCGACGAGAAGTTCAAACTCTGCAAAGGCTATAACGATAACCTCTCGGTTCGTATCGTCGATTTGTTCGCACCTATCGGGAAAGGACAGCGCGCGCTTATCGTGGCACAACCCAAGACAGGTAAGACCATCCTGATGAAAGACATTGCCAACGCCATTGCGGCCAACCACCCGGAAGTATACATGATTATGTTGCTCATCGACGAACGTCCGGAAGAAGTAACCGACATGGCACGTAGCGTGAATGCCGAAGTCATCGCCTCAACTTTCGACGAACCGGCAGAACGCCACGTAAAGATTGCAGGCATTGTATTGGAAAAAGCCAAACGCATGGTAGAATGCGGACACGATGTGGTTATCTTCCTCGACTCTATCACCCGTCTGGCACGTGCTTATAACACGGTATCACCGGCATCGGGCAAAGTATTGTCGGGAGGTGTCGATGCAAATGCACTCCACAAGCCGAAACGCTTCTTTGGAGCTGCCCGTAACATCGAAGGAGGAGGATCACTGACCATCATTGCCACCGCCTTGATAGATACCGGCTCGAAGATGGACGAAGTGATTTTCGAAGAATTCAAGGGAACCGGTAACATGGAGTTGCAGCTCGACCGCAACCTGAGCAACAAGCGTATCTTCCCTGCTGTCAACCTCACGGCTTCCAGCACACGGCGTGACGACTTGCTGCTTGACAAGACAACGCTCGACCGGATGTGGATTTTACGCAAGTTCTTGGCAGACATGAATCCGGTAGAAGCCATGAATTCGGTGAAAGAACATTTGGAAAAAACCAAAGACAACGAAGAATTCCTGATGAGTATGAACTCGTAAACACTATTTTTCAAAAAATCAAGAGGCGCAGCGAATGGATTAAACCCACGCTGCGCCTCTTTGTCTTTTTGGGTAAAAACTGTTTTCCCTATTTCAATGACATATACCTTAATTCCGCAACACTTTGATTTAACTTTATTTA
>ULRH01017943.1_pt1 | contig 25573 bp, 44 predicted proteins | sample 1955271 | NCBI WGS metagenome assembly ULRH01 (sample SAMEA4835677, study PRJEB28245) | human gut metagenome | biome: gut microbiome; material: fecal sample | place: Denmark | collected 2008 | reverse complement strand
CCTTCACGTTGGCCGTTACCGTTTCAGTCACTGACTTGGTGACTTCGGTTTTGATCTCGTCAGCGGTCTGGGAAAACAGGCTTTTTGCGCTTTCCTGGGTCAGATAGTCGCCGGAGCTGGCGTTCCACGCGGTGGGCGCGTTGCCGTATTGCAGCATGGGGTGCAATGCCATGTACTTGTTTGTAACCGAACCCGACCGCAGACCAAGGCTAACGCCGGTCAAAATATAGTTGTCCTTCGGCGTCCATGTGCCATACCGTAACACCCAACCGTCCGATTGCTCAATTTTGATTTGGTCAGCAGGCTTTATGCTGGTGTAATATCTGCTGCCGTTAGCGTGCGAATAATGGATGTCCAGATAAAAAGCGTCCTTGCCCGAAACTTGCTTGTACATAACGGATATGCACAGCGTTACACCCTTGACAATGCGCGTGCTAGTAGTGTTAAAATCAAATATTTTAAGGCTATTGGAATTTGTTACCGTTGCACTGCCATCATCATTGTATTCAACAGTGCCACCGCCTTGGAGAGCAGCATTCTTGAAGCTCTCACTGCCCAGGATCAGGTTGCCGCCGCCGGTGATTTTGGTGTCTTTTTTCACCTCAGAGGAAAGCCCGTCTACCGTTGCTTTCAGGTCGGTATACTTTCCGGTCAGGTCGCTGGCCTTTACTTCCAGGCCGTCCACGCTGGTCTTGATCTCCAGCATCTTGCCGGTCAGGTTTTTGTAGCTCTGCTCATTTACGGCGGCGGTTCCGTCCCGTGTGGCGTTGCCGGTGGATTCCAGCGTGACCTGCTGACCGGATATTGTCCGGTTCATGATATAGGAACTCAGCACGTTTCCGCGGGCATCAGTGACAGATACAATGTTTCCAGGCGCGGGCAGGGGAAAATCCGCCGGGACAGTTACTTTGAGTGGTGTGTAGGTCACGCCCTGCATCGTTTCGAATATTGCCTGCGCGACCGGCTTCAGCGCCTCCGCAGTGGCGGATGTCAGCAGCAGGTTGCCCTGAATAACCAAGGCATTTGATCCACTCTCATCGGACGGATACAGCACACCCACGTCGTCATCGCTTTGCCGGATCTGTACTTTGACGACCGGCGCGGTCTGAAACTTGTCATGCGACAGGCCGTCCCTTATGTATACGGTTGGCCCGATGCTCTGCGATGTGTAATCTGTGTACCAGGCAAATTCGATTTTCCCGTCCGATGTGGCCCGCAAAAAGGTACAGGACGCTTCGGCCACCCAGGCAAGCAGCTGGCGGCCGGTCAGATTATCGGCATAAAAGGCCTGCACCAAATAGGTTCCATTGCGGGGCAGGGAGCTGTTGACAATGGTTACGCCGCACCGCTGTGCTACCAGCCCGGCGAATTTCCACAATGTCATCGGGAACTGATCCTGGATGGATCGCAGCCAGGTAGACTGTACGCCATCAAGCAGGGAGACTGCGTCATAGGCGTAGATTTTGTAGGTGTTGCGGGTCTGGCTGGTAGGCTTAACGGCCCAGTAGGTGCCCGCCAGGGTGCGCTGGCCGGATGTCTCCCGGTAGTGGGTCAGCCGGGTCCCGGATGTGATCGGCAGATCGGTTCCCGGCTCCACCCAGATTGTGATTTCCAGCTTATTGGAGCAGGCTGCGCCGGGACACAGGTCGGTGGTTTTGGATACGGTTTCGGTGCAGGTCAGGGAAAGAATGGCGTTCTGACCAACGGTGCCGGCGGCAATCTCAGTGCCGTCATCCAACACCAGGATGTTTTTAACCATTCAGACACCCCCTTAACATTCTTTGATTTCCAGCGTCATATCCCGCCAGACGCCCGCTTTCAGCCGCTGCAGGGCCGCCCCGTAGTTGGAGCAGTAGCAGGTGCGGGTGATGGTCTGGGTCACGTCTGCAGCATCGCTGGCCACAGGGCAGGTGAACTGGAACGTGGTCTTGTTTTGCAAAAGCCCCAACAGGTAGGCACAGTCGGCGTTATCGAGGTAGGAATATTCCAGCGAGGCGGTCAGCACGCCATAGCGTAGCACCTCACGATGGTAGACGCCCATCTCGTCGGCGCCGCTGTCACTGCTCTCAACGTCCGAAAACTTGATGGTGGGGGAGCCGGTGGGAACCGGTAGGGAATGGCTGTCGATTTGCAAGAGGGAAGTGCGCTTCAATGCTTTCATGCCATTCCTCCTGTCATGATTGCGCGATTTTGGCGGTATCGGTCGTTGGCGCGGCCGATGACCTCATCGCCGATGATGATGGGGCCGCCATTCTCCCGGATGGATTGGATGATAAGCGTGACCAGGTCGGCGAGTTCGTCCAACGTGACGGGCTGCACGCTCCCACTGCTTTGAGGAGAGACTGTCGGCACGGCCCAGGCAGGATCAACGCTCAGCGCGGTAGATACCCCTGTCTGCAGCCCCGCCATCTGCCCGGTCACAAGGTCACGTACATCAGTCATCGCGGATTTCAGGCATCCCATGCTGCCTGTGATGCCTTCGGCAATGCCGGGGGTGATCCAACGCCCAACTTTGTCTCTCATAATGCGGGACGGACTGCCGATTTTGAACGCACTGGTAAATCCATCGACAATGCCGGAAACGAAGCTGCCGATCTGATCCTGCAACCATCCGGCTGCGGCTTTGATACCGTTCCACAGACCTTCCACGGCCTGCCTGCCGATATCAAGCAATTTGCCGGGCAGCTGCATAAGGCCGTTCACGACATTGTTGAGCAGTGTCTTGGCCGCTTCGGTGCCTTTCTTCCCCAGCTGAACAGCCCACTGGGCCACATTGGTCAAGGCCGTGGCCAGCCATTTCAGGGTATTCCCCGGCAGCTGGCAGAAGAATGCCACGACATTGGTAAGAAATGTGCTCGCCGCCTGTTTTGCCAGCGCCGGCAGCTGCACCGCCCAGCTTGCCAGCGTGCCTAGTGCCTGGCCCAGGAAATTGCCGACCATATAGGGGATCTGAGAGAAAAAGGCCGAAATATTGTCGGGCAGCTGCTGGATGAACGTCATGGCGTTCTGGATGCCGGTTGGCAGGGTTACCGTAAAGAAGTTCACGATCGCCTGGGCCGCATTACTCACGAAGTTGGTAATATTAGTTCCCAGGTCAATCCAAAACTGCTTGAACGGTTCGCAGGTGTTCCACAGGTAGATGAACCCTGCAACAAGTGCAGACAGGACACCAATTACCACCGTCACAGGCCCCCCAAGCGCAGCGATTACCCCGCCAAAGGCTGCACCCGCCGAGGTCGCACTGGTGATGGCCGTGACCACACTGGTAATGACAGACACAACGGGAGCCAAAAGAGCACCAAGCCCGGTCAACTTTTTGAACACACCAAGCCCTGCGCCAATGGATGCAAACGCGGTAACTAGCCCGTCCGCATGGTTTTGCACAAATGTGCCGATTTCCTGAAAAATGCTTTGCAGAACGGGTACTGCCGCTTCCACCGCCGGGTCAATCTCCGATACGGCACTCTGAATTTTTCCAAGTGCTTCATCAACAAGGCTCAGAACGCTTTGAAGCAGCGGCATCATAGAAGATAGCAGGCCGGACAGCGGAGCCATTGCCCCGGACAGCGATGACCATAGTCCACCCAGCTTGCCGCTTATCGAAGTCCACAGGCCGCTCAAATCAGGGGAAATACTTCCAAGTGCCTGCCCAATGGCCGCGCTGATCTGCGGACCGGCGCTGGTTATAAAAGTTCCAATGGCTGACGGCAACCCCTTGAGGATATTCCCAACCGCCGGGAACAGATTTCCGAACAGGAATGACGTTACCGTGTCTGCGAGACCGTTCAGGGCGGGCTGAATATCCTGCCCCAGGGTCAGCTCTGCAAGGACGTTGGAAAACGCCGCCTTCACGGACGCCATCGAACCCGAAATGGTCGTTGCCGCCTCCTTGGCTGTGGTTCCCGTTAAACCCAGGTTGTCCTGGATTACCTGGATGGCGTCGATGATGGAGTTGAATGGCACGTCCTTGACAGTGTCGGCCGTGACTTTAACGCTGTCTCCGAGCACGCCGCTGTCATTGATCAGCCGGGCCATTTCCGCTTGGGTGCCGCCGTAACCAAGCTTGAGGTTGTCCAGCATCGTGTAGTTGTCTTTGGCGAAACCCTGGTATGCGTACTGGATGGCGGACATATCGGTGCCCATCTTGTTGGCGTTGTCCGACATCTGGATAATAGCCTGGTTGGCGTACTTGGCCGCCGCGGCGGTATCTCCGCCCAGGCCCTGCAGCAGGGTAGCCGAAAAGCTCGTCACCTGTTCCATATAGTCGTTGGCGCTGACACCGGCTGTTTTATAGGCGACGGCTGCGTATTGCTTGATGGTATCCGCACTGTCCTTAAACAGCGTTTCAACGCCGCCGATGCTCTGCTCAAGCGCAGCGCCCTCGGTGACGGCCTTGGAAATGGCAGCCCCGATACCGGCCGCAGCGATTGCTTTTTTGAACGTACTGACAAGACGGCTGCCTAGGCTTTGCCCTGCGGATTCCCCAGTCTGCGCCGGGGCATCGCCCAGCGCTTCCTTGATTTTCCCGCTGATCCCCTTGGCGCTCGGGATGATCTGCACATACGCCTTGCCAAGTTCTGTACCCTCTGCCATGATCTCACTTTCCTTCATCAGCGGCCCGGATGGCCGCCCAAAATTCTTCCTCGCTGTTAAATGCCTGTACCGTGCTGCGCTTTTCTTTTCCGGTAAGCATCTCTGCAACGCTCTGGGGGCGGTGCCGGTTTTTCTGCCCGTCCTTGGTCTGCATCCAGACCAGCAGGCTCAACCGGTCCACCATGGCTGCCTGCATCAGCAGTGAGGCCGTCATTTTAGCCCCCGCCATCTTCATGCGGATGCGCGAAGTTTCCGGCAGGCCGGCCGCCAGGGTGGCAGCCAGCCGTACCGGAAGCGCACGCCAGTCAAAGATGTGGTAGGTTTCGGCAAAATCGCAGATCAGCGCATCCTCATCGGCATGGACCATCGCAGCGAGGATCAGGAGTTTTTTGCGCCGGTCCCGTCATTGGAAAGAATGTCATAAAACGCTTCCATCACAGCGTCGATCGGAACCTTCCCTTTGTCATTGCGCAGGTAGTCGTATAACTTTTTGCGCTGCTCTTCCCCCAGCAGCAGGCGCAGCGCCTTGCTGACTTTCAGCGGTTGGCCGTCCTCCGCTTCCGCCAGTGCATCCAGAAATTCCTGGTCTACATTCTCTTCTGCAATGGCATAGGCAAAGCCTCTTTTGGTTTTTCCCTCAATCATCACGATTCTCCTTTCGCCTTGATGTACTCGTAGTGCGTATTCCCGTCCGTGTCCGGCGTGGCGGTGATGGTGGTTTCATAGCCCACTGCATCCTCGTCAGAGTAGGTGATTTCGCCAACCTCGGTCACGGCGGCGGACGGGATGACAATGCGCTTGTGGGCGCCACCGCGCATGACCTGCTCAATGACCCACGCGGCGCTCTCCTGCGGGTCACTGTTCGCTTTCACGGTGATGCCGGTCTCCAGCGTGCCGGTCACGTTGTCATCGCCATAGACAGCTTTGAGTACATCGGGGTTCAGCGCTTCAATCAGAACAAAGGCGAAGGTATCGTCTTTCGAGCTCTGATAAGTGAGAACTGTATCCCCGCCCCACGCTTTGATGTTGTCGCTTTTCGGGCTGTTTGCGTTGGTCAGGCCATCCTCACCGCAGTAACCCAAGCAGACGAACTTTGCATTCAGCGCGGTGGTTGCATCGGTGGGCAGGGTAGTGCCCGCCGGGGCGCGGAAGATTGCACCGCCTTTTTGGGGCTTGCCGGTGGTAACATTGGATGCGTTTGCCATGTGAATCATCCTTTCTCAATAAAAAACCAGGTCGAAAACGGCCTGGTAACGGTAGTGTTTGGTTGTTGTATCGGTAAAATTGTAGTCGCTGTTCAGGCGGCAGGCGCTGACATCGTCAATGCCGGCCAGTTCATCCATCGCCGCCTTGACCCGTTCGTTCAGTTCGGCCGCTGCCAGCAAACTGCCAGCCCAGCTCTGCACGGCCAATGTGGCACGGTTGACCCGGTTGGTGCGGCTGCTGCCGGTTTTCTCCACCAGCACAAACGTGTTGGGCGGATTTTCCGGGATCTCCATGTACACCGGTACGGTAAGGGCGGTGCTCAGGTGATTTATTGCGATTTTCTCTATCATTTCAGCGCCTTCAAGATCGTGTTGTTTTTCAGGTTGTCCTGTTTGGCTTTGGCCGAAACCGCAGAAACACGGGCTACCACGCGGGTTGGCATGAGATAGTCGCCGGATGCGTAACCATTCCCGCACGCCTGCGCCGCTGCATCGGCTTTGCTTTTCAGGATTGCCTTCACCTCGTCCGAGCGCAGCAGAGCGCGAACACCGGAACGGTTCAGCTCGAATTTGTATTTACTCATACCGTTCCACCTTGACTTTCTTGTTCCAGCACAGCGGGATCAGGTTCTCAATGCCCTGCACCACATCGCCGTAAGTCCGGAATTTTTGCCCGAAGAACTCCACCGTCACGTTGTGCCAGTCGTTGGCGTCTCCCTTGGGCAGGGCCAGCGTATAGGCCAGCCGCCTGCCGTAGAGCTGCAAATCGTTGACGATGTCCTCCGTGGCCGGTTCGCCCACCAGCACGTTGTGTACAGTGACTGGTGTTTCAGTGTAGATCGGCGCGTGGAAAGCGTCCTCGCCGGTCTTGGTCTTTTCGTACAGGATGATGTCGATACCCTTCAGCATAAGTCCTCCAGCGGGCTGTGGGCACCGATTTTGTCTCCGACGCCCAGAAGCCGTTTTTCGAGCTTTGACAAGTACAACTCTCCGACCGAGCCGCCGGACACCGTCCAGCTCTGCTGGTAGCCCAGCGCCGATGCGGACGCCTGGGTGGCGCCCATCGGGTACATGGCGGCGCCCTGCCCGCCGGGGCCCGCGTCCAGTTGGCGGCGCACCATGCGGCAGGATACCAGCTGTTTGCGCTCAAACGGGGCGTCCTGGCTGTATGCGTCGATGACAATGCCGGCTTCGGCCAGCAGGGCGCTGCAGAGCGTCTTTTCGTCATCGCTCAGCGTGCGGAACCCGGCTTCGACCTCTTCCACGGTTGCATAGACCATTGCCATCACCTCATTTCCTGGCGGCGGCTTTCTTCTTCGAGGCCGGGGCGGCGGTCTGCTTGGCGGCGGTCTGTTTGGCGGTGGGCTCTTCGGCGGGCTCTTCGGCGGTCAGCTCTTCGGTGGTCTGCTTGGCGGCGGGCTCTTCAGCGGGCTCTTCGGCGGGCTGCCTGGCGGGGACGGCCGCCGGGGCATCTACGCGGGTATGCCCCGCCGCCAGATATTCAGCTTCCCGCTCCGGGGCAACGGCCATCAGGGTGCCGGTCAGGCGGTTCTTGAATTCAATCATGATCAGGACCCCGTTTTGGCTGCGCCGGTCAGCTTGTTGAACACCGTGGTGTCGCAGCGGAAGCCGACTTCGATCTCGGCGCGCACGGCGAACATGTTCTGTTCAAACAGGTTGATGGTGGTGGAACCGTCGGTCAGGGTGGCCTGGTCGGAAATGGCGATCTGCACGCCCTCCACGGTGCCGTATACAGCCTGGCTCCAGTCGCCCGCAAAGCCGACAACGGCGGCATCGCTGGCCGTGTTGGCCGTGTAGGCGCCCTTGCTCTGGCGCACCTGCGCGCCCAGAATCATGGGCACTGCGCCTTCGGCCACGGAGTTGATGAACAGAGGACGCTTATTGTCGTCCACCGCGTTCAGCAGGATGGCCTTGCCCTGCGGGGCCAGCACCCAGCCGTTCAGAATGCCGTCATGGACGGCGATGTCTGCATCGGCGGCAACCAGACCGCCGTAGGCATTGGTCAGGATGCTCTGGGCCGTGCAGGCTTTCAGGGTGTCGAAGTTGGAGCCGGGGGCTTTCACCGCTCCGAACACGGTCTGGTCAAACTTTTTGGCCAGAGCGCCGGGCAGACGCTGCACCAGCTGATCATACAGGGCGGGCACATCGCGGCGGAACTGGTTGGAAAACGGTACGATGACGGCCAGGGTGTAGGGCTGCATCTGCTTGGTGGCCAGAGTGCCGCGCTTGACCGGCTTTTTCTCGGTCTCACCGACCCAGCCCGCTTCGGGGTCGCCGGTGATAACGGGGATGGTTACGCCCAGGCCGGGCAGCGGAATCTGCCGGGCCAGTGCCATGACGGCGCTGGATTCCTGGGTTTTCTGCAAAATTTCGCTGGACACGCTGCCCGGCAGGGAAATAGTAGTCGTGCGGTTGATGTCAATAGATGCCATACTTTTGCTCCTTTACTTTGTCACCTGGTCAAACCACGCGGCGAACTGCTCGCGCGTGGAACCGGTTGGGGTTTTGTTCGGGTCGCCGCCGTCGCGGACGTTGGGGTAGCCGCCGGGGGCAGCATCAAAGGCCCAAGCCTTGTCTTTCACCAGGGCATCCAGCGCGGTCTTGATGTCGCTGGTGCGGTCCTTGCTGGCTTTCAGCGCCGCCACATCCAGCATCCCGCGGATGGCCTTTACATCGCGGCCGCGTGCGTCACGGATTGCGCCGTCCAGGGCGGAATCAAAGGCAAAGCTGTCGGCCTGGTCGGCTAGCTGGCCCTGCAGCTTGGTGATCTGGCCTTTCAGGTCAGCCACGTCCACGCCCTCAAAGGTTTTCAGACCGTCTTTGGCGGTGTTCAGCTGGGTGGTCAGGTCGTTCACCTGGGTCTGCAGGTTGGCGGCTTTGGTCTTTTCGGCGGTGATATCCCTGTCGTTTTCGCCCATCAGCCAGTCCAGCTGCTCATCGGTAATGTTGGGGATCTGCTTCTTTACGTCTTCGCGTTTCATGGTTGTGTCCTTTCTGCCTGCGCTTTGTTTACGCGGGTCGCATCCGCCCTGGCTGTACAGTTTTACGCCATGCCGGGCAAAAATTGGTATAAAAAGTGCCCGTTCCGTCCTCATGCGGGCAAAATGGGCAAAAGAAAACCACGGTGCGGTTTGCATCGTGGTCAGAATATAAAAATCACTCAACGCCGGGAGGGAGTTCCCCAATTTCTTTCAGCACATCGTAAGCAGCGCGAGAAGCAAGCTGGGCCGGAGGCGCAGGGCTGTCCAGCATATCGCACATCTCGTCGTATTCGTGGTCAATCGGATGTTCGAGAAGCCACTTCTGCATTTCTGCAATCCGTTCCGGTGTAAGCCGACTACTCATAGAATCTCACTCCGTTCTCTTGAAGTTCTTTGATGGCTTGCCAGACAAGTTTTTCAGCCTGCTCAAGAAGCTGCTTGTCTGACAGTTCCGCACGGGGGATATTTTTCAGCCGGTCTATTCCGGCGTTCAGCTGCCAAACAATGTCTTTTGCCGCAACGGCATCGTAATCAGCGCTTTTCTCGACCGCATAGATGTGTCCGTTATGCCCAATGGCCGTCATGAGTTTCAAGTTCTCATTTTTGGCGAAGCTCGACAAGTCACCATGGGAGAAAACACCACACGCCGGGTGCGTATGTATGACGGCATAGGGTACATTAAAGTTGGGCAGCTTGACAGAGTGCCCCTCTGCGCTGCCGACGACATCCTGCGTCAACGGCTTCATGTTCAGGTCGAACGCCTTGCCGACTTCAACACCGGGCGGCTGTTTTGCCGCAGTCATGAGCAGTCGTTTGTGGGCGCTTTGAAGTTGTTGCTGCTTTGCACCGTCCAGAGTTTCGCAGTTGAACGACTTGACATTGCTGATTGACTGCATTGTAACAGGTTTTGGCTCCATGTTCAAGCTAGAATAAACAGAGAAGTTTTTCCTTGCCGCATACGCCGCCCGCTTCTGGGCGTTGATGGCATCCTTCCGGGCAGCGTAGTCGATGCGACGCATTTTGTTGATGTCGCCGCCCGCATCCCGGTACTGTTTCAGGTATTTTTCCGGATCATAGCCTGCCACGGTGGTGCTGTGGTCAAACCGGATGGCAAACTCACAGTCACAGTTGGCGTGGATGTGTTCTGCGTGGCCGCCTTTCAGCACCTTGCTGCTGGCTTTCTGCCAGCCGTTGCTTGCCAGCGTGATGCAGAACGGGCAGGTGTCCCCGTGGGGTACCCAGGCCCACTCGGCCCCGTCGCGGACAGCGTTTTTCAGGGTGGTATCGGCCCCGGCACGCTTGACCAGGCGGCTGACGCCGTTTGGCAGGTTGGCCGGGTTTTGGTTCTTGGTGGCGTTCACCATGCGGGCCACCTCGCCGTAATCTGCCGGTTCGGCAGGCTCCGCTGCGGGCACCCCGGCGTTGGCCGCTTCGGCCAGGGCGTCATACATCTGGCAGGCCAGCTCCGCGCTGCCCTCGCCGTATTTCGTCACCAGCGCGGCGGCGTAAGTAATCAGCGCATCGGCATCCCCGGTGCCGTGGGTGTCTATGTACTGCCGCATCAACTGCCCGGCTTTCTGGTTCAGGCGGGACAGCCGGGTGATGTATTCATTCCACGTTTTCGCCGTTATCTGCATTGTCTACCTCAACAAGCAACTGCTGCCCGCGCACCCGCTGTTCCTGCGCCTTAATGCGGCGGATATCGGCCTGGTCAAAGCCGATCATCTCCAAAAACGTGTCGGTGGCAGCAAACTCCTGCCGGGCGGAAGCAATCTTGATGGCGGCATCTGCGGTCACGGCCACACTGGGCATGGCGGGGTTCCGAAAGTGGGCCATCACGTTCCGCTCTTCCTCGGTCAGCTCATCCAGCGTTACTTTGCGGGCAATGGCCTGGGCCATCCGGGCAATGGTGCGCAGTGCATCGCCGTTGCCGGTGTTCAGCTGCTGGGCCAGCAATACAAGGGTCTGGCTCTGGGCCAGGATCGCATCGCTGCTGGTGGGGTTGGCATCGTTCACCACGCCAACATCGGTCACGGTCAGACCGGTGGCAGCGGCAAACTGGGTGGCCGTCATCCGCATCTTTTCAACGTGCGGCGAAAGGCTGCCCTGCGCCAGCTGGCCGAACGCGGGCTTTTCGCCGGTGTCGGGGTTGGTCGTGGCCGCGATGATCGCCCCGACATACTGCCGGAACTTGTCCGATACGATGGTATCGTACTGCTCATCCGTCACGCCAAGGATGTATTTCTGCGGCGTGGTGTCAAACTCCAGCGCAATGGCGGCGTTGGCCACAACCCGGACATAATCGTCAATCAGTGAGCGGATGGGCCGTTTCAGCCGGGAGCGGCCAAACGGCTTGCTGCTGGTGGCGTTCCAAATCAGTGGCTCCATCAGCGGCCGCCCCATCTTATTGGGATGCCGTTTTGCTGTCCAGACGGTCCCTTCACGGGTCAGTACGATCAGGGCGGTGTCGGTATACAGGTTGACGATGGACGGGGCCCATTTCCCTTTGTCCTTTTCGTCCTTCATGGTGTCGATGATGGCAAGGCCGCAGTCGATCCGGCCTTTCTCGCCGCTCCACAGGGCAGCGGCCGCAGCAGGGGAGTGGAACCGGATCCGGCAGCCGATCGCATCGTCAGCCGAAAGCGTGGCAAACACGCAGCCGTATTTCAGCTCATCACGGCAGGCTTTGGCGTATTCGGCCACAAGGCGGTTATCTGCCACCAGCCGGGCAAGGCTGTCCAGACTGCCTCCGGTGCCCACAAAGCCGTCAAACATACTGCGGGCGGCAAGCACATCCACCGCTTTCTGACCCCAGCTGCAGCCGACCTCCAGCCCGCGCAGCCCCGTGGGCAGGGCAATGCCAAGGTTGACATCCCTCAGGGTCACATGACCCTCATAATATTTGTCTTTGGTGGCGTTGTGGCTCTGGTGATAGGTGTACGCCTCGGCCAGGTCGCTGAGCTGCTGCTGTTCCGCGGCGGTCAGCCCGGCCACATGGCCAAAATTCAGGGTATTCATCATGGTTTTCCTCTCATCCGATGCGCATTTTGCGTGTCGGGTCGCGTTTGCAGGTTTTCGCGCCCCACAGTGCCAGGGCGCAGGCTTCCAGCGGCAGGCTGTTGTCGCCGCCCAAGCCATACCCGCCGCTGATGGGGCGCTTGATGCTGGTAATGGCGCTCTCGTTCAGGGCCTGCTGCGGTTTGTACCAGGTCAGGGAGTGTTCGTTGATTGCGGTGGTAATCAGCCCCACCGATGCGATTACGTCCCTGGCAGAGGGGCGGAGCACGGCGCTTTTGGCTTTCCAGGTGGGGCGGATGCGCTCCACCAGCACGTCCACCCCGTTGCGGCCATCAATCACCACACAGCTTGCGCGGTCATAGCGTTCGTTCAGCCAGTCCACCAGCCAGGCCAGGCCGCGGCCGGTGGGCTGCTGTTCGATCAGCGAGACGCGGGCCGGGCCATCTTTCGGGATCACCGCGCCGCACAGGCAGACAGCGGAACCATCCGCGGCAAACTTGACACCGTAAGCGGTTTTGCCGTCCGGCTTTTCCGCCTCGCTGGCGCAGGCCGCCCAGGCCCGGGCATCCAGCGCCTTGTCGCTCTGCTCCGTCAGAATGGGGCTCCACCAGCCCAGGCGTTCTCTGGCAAAGCCGTCGGCGCTCATGCTCCGGCACTCCTCCGCCGCAAACTCCTCGCTGAGCCGAATGCCCATGGCCGGGTTCGTCTGATACCAGACCGCGTGATCTTCTAGGTCGATCTTGTCAACCTGCTCTCCCTCCACTGACCATTCATGCCAGGCATCGTGCACGCCCGGTGCGTCAAGACAGGCTGTCCGGCGGCGGCGGAATACGTCGCCGGGACAGCCCGGATAGGGCGGCGTGCCGGTATAGATCAGCTGCCGGGTGCCGGTGGCCGATGCGGCCAGCGTGGCCATGATGGCCTCCACCTGGTCGTCCGTCAGCTCCTGTGCCTCGTCATAGACCACCAGCGAGATGCCGTCAAAGCCGCGGGCCGCCTGCCGGGATCGGGCCGAGAACTCAATGCTCCCGCCGTTCAGAAGCTCGATGCACTCCTCGCCGTTGGTGTAGCGGATGTTTTTCACCAGTTCCAGCACCTCCGGGTGCCGCTTGTCGGTAAACATCCGGGCCAGCCGGTTAAAGCTCTTTTTCGCCGTGCGCACCTGATGGGCGGTGTGCAGGATCTTCTCACCGTTGATGACCATTCCGAAAAACTCTCGCCCCTCCAGGCACACGTTTTTCCCGTTCTGCCGGGGCACGGCCAGCCCGGCAGAGGTCACGGTGTACCGCCCGGATGCATCCTGGCCCAGCCAGCAGTCCAGCACCAGCTGCTGCCATTCATCCAGCGCATTGCCGTAGGCGGCCATCAGCGCTGCGGCGTCCGCACCGTCGGTCGTAACGCGCTCCGGCTCGATGCGGTATCTTGGAATCTGTGCGCCGGTCATGCGTCCTGTTTTCTCCGATTCTGCACCAGAGTGAGTACGCTTGTCGGCTTAATGTCGGATATTTGCTCTTGCGGCACCTCCACAGGTAGGAGCTTAATCAGCATATCCAATCCAGACAGGTACGTTTTCCACAATGCCTCATAAGCCCGGAAGGCCGGGTTCTCTCTCACGCCCGACTGCCCACCGCCGTTGTCATATTCCACCGTGATGCCTTCCTCACCGATGGTTTCCCTGGCATCGTCCAGCTTGGATTTCATCCACGAAACATTCAAAATCACCGGGTCAAGCGACTGGATTTTTTCGTCATTCAATCCGTTTTTGGCCAAAAATTTAGCCAGTTTTCTGCGCTCTGCGGCAGACCTTTTCGCGATCTCCGCGCGCGCGCGATTAGAAGTATCTGCTGCCACTTTTTGCTTCTCCTTCCTGTTTTGATACCACCCCCCATCAAATTATTTTTTGCGGGGGTAAATCGGCGCTGGACGGCTTGGGGTCGCCCGCCGGCCGGGGCGGGGGACCCTCCCCACCCCTCACCAGCTGCCGTCTGCAGGAGGCCTTTGTGTGCGGGTGTGCTGCGCAGAATTGGGTTTTGCGGGCGAAAGCTTGCAGCCTTTCTGCGCGTTGCACCAGTAATGCGCAGCCTGTAAGTTGTCCCAATCTTCAGCCGCAGCCCGCGGGGATGCGTACCCGAACTCGCGCCAGCGGGCAACGGGGCGTATCTCATCCACCACAAAGCTGAGCGGGTGCGCGGCATCGGATGGTTCATCGTAATGAATCGGGCCAAGGCGTCCGCCGCAGATTCCGCACGGCGCGCCCATGGCTTTCAGCCGCGCCCGGTGCTTTCTGCGCAGGGCTCCATTGGCATACCGGGGGTTAGTCATAGGGGAGACTTTCTCAGCGGTCGCTGATAGGCCCAGCATCCGCCGGGGCCGATTTTATGTTTGGGCCGCTCGCACTGCTGCGGGTTCACACAGTGCGGCAGGGAACAGATCACCCGTTCGTTGCCGCACATGCGCCAGATACAGCGGGCGCAGGGGTTGGTTGTTTTGTTGTTTTTATCTGCCATGGGTTACACTCCAAAACAAAAGAGGGCAGCCGGTGGGCTGTCCTCTCAATATTCTATGATATCAATTCTAGCACTAAAAAATCTTGCACAGTATCAACTTTTAGCCAATTCCTACGCGTTGCGCAACATTTTCCAAATATTTGCGGCGGCGGCGATAGAATTCTATCCGGCTAATTCCCGGCACTTCCAGGCGCTCGTATGTCCAGGTGCGGCAGTCCTTGCAGTTGAGTGCAATAGCCTTTTGCAGCGCAGCCCGTACTGTGGCGCTCTGGATGTCGGCCCCAATCTCATCCGCGGCGGCATCAATGGCCCGCATGATCTGCACATCTCGCTGTGTCTCAAGCTGCTGGATCGCCTCGGCCTTGTCGGCGGTGATGTCGCTGGCGCTGCCGTTGGCGCACGGCAGGTACACACGCACGGGTGCGCCGCAGCGGGTTGTGGTATCCACAAAATTTGCGCCGCTGCGCAGGATGATCTCGTCAACCTGGCGCTTATACTCAGCCTTGCGTCTGGCCTGACCACGTACCAGCTGCAGGGCAGCCAATACGATGTCATTAGGCAAGCGTTTGTTTTTCCCCACGTGTGTATACCTCCCTTAATCCGAAATATGGCTGTCTCTGCGTTCAGGTGTCAGGATCTCCGCCATGTGTGTGCGGCATATAAATTTTTGATTCTTCATCATCCGCATGCGCGGCAGCTTTCCCAGCGGCTACCCCGGCGGTATAGGCGGCGGCCAGCAGCACGGCCAGAACAGCGCTGCCGATGATCGAAAGCATGATGTCCATCAGTCACCCCACCTTTCGCCGCGGCTGCCGACCAGGCCGACCCCAGCGCCCAGCATGAAAATGCTCAGCCGCACGCCCGCCTCAAACGCTGCCATCATTTCTGTACATCCTCCGCTTCATCGGCCAAGGCAAGCAGCGCCTTATGGAGCGCTGTCTGGAATTTTTCCGCCTTTTCGGTCAGGCCACCCTGCTGCAAAGTATCAACTAGGTCAAATATTTTTCCGGCGGTGTCCTGCAACTGGTCAAACAGCAAGCCGAAGCGCACCGCGGATTCATCCGCGACCATGTTCAGCCGGGCAGCGGTTTCTTCTGCCTGGTGGCGCGCCTGATCCAGTTCTTTAGCGCGTGCCTGTTCAGCCACCGCAGCAGCACGTTTCGCCTCTTCCAGTTCAGCCCTGGCTTTCTGTGCGGCCTTTATGGCTTCATCGCGCTCTTTCTGGTTCAGCTCGGTCATTTTGGCGTCGGCCCGGCGCTGGCTTTCCATTTCAGCCTTCATTTCGGCGCGAATCTCCGCACGCAGGGCATCCATGTCCACTTCTTCGGCCTGTACCTCAGCCACCGGCGGCTGATTCTGCAGCAGGCTGAGCTGTTCGGCGTACCCGGCATTTTTGGCCTGCAGCTCTTTGATCTGCGCTTTCAGCTCGGCCACTGTCGTTTCCGTCAGATTGGTTTCCGCTGTAATCTGTTGCTGCTCCTGCCCACTCAATTGCGCCAGCAAGGCCAGCTTAGTAACGCCCGCGGCCGCGTTCTGCTCTATCAGCTGCGCGGGCAGTTTTTCGGCAATGGCAATGTAGTTATACGCCTGGCGCTGCTTCATGCCCATGGTGGTCAGTGTGTAGGCTTCCAGCGTATCAAAGCCCAGGGCCTTGTATCCACCGGTATCCCGCATTAGTTTGATTTTGCGGGCCAGGTCCAACAGGCTGGCCGAAGTGCGCACGCAGGATTCCTGGCACGGCAGGGCCGGGGCAGCAGGCGGAACGGCCGCTTTTGTGCTTGTTGGCATAGTCGTGGATCGCTTTCTCGCAGGTTTTCAGATCATGCGTGCCGGCTTCAAGATCTGCCACAATCACTTTGGCCTCCTCTTCGTTCATGCTCTGGATTGTGGCCTTCAAATCCTCGGCCACGCACCACAGCAGGCTGCCGCTTTTCTCTTTTTGCTGCATGGCCGCAGCCATTTCCAGCGCTTTTTGCTTGTTTTCCATTTGCGTTTACTCCCTATCGTTTTATTTTATCCCGCCGGGGCGGGGGATAACGTTGTATTACCTGCGTTTCCGGCGCAGCTTGATGTATAGCCGCCATTCGGCTCGCTCCTCGTTATAGCTTGGCACAGCCCCCAAAAACCTGTAGCCGGGGTAGCGCCGCTCCCAATAATCGGCATCGTCCACGCGCATGGTGCAGGCATCGGCCAGCTTGCGCGGGGTCCAGTGGGTATCATTGGGGCGGGGATAGGTGGGCCGCTTTAGGCCGCGGCTTGCATGCCAGCTTTTGCGGCGGCGGGGGTATTTCAGCATGTACTTTGCCAGCCCTTCCAGGCTGTCGTGTTCCGGCTGCAGGCGGTCAGCGTTCACGGTGCCCAGCGGCTCCCGGCTGCGGCCGGTGCACCACAGATCTTCCAGTGCATCACGCAGGGCGGCGCGGTGGGCGGCGGTCAGACCGTCCACCTGCAGCACCATGTGGTGATGGTATCGCACCTCTTTCAGGCCGTTGGCCGGGTCGGCTTCCTGGTTTTCCGTCACGCACACCCACTTGATGGGGGTGGCATCCTGCCAGTTTTTCCGGGTCAGCCATCGGCGCACCCGTTTCAGGTAGTTGTATACGTCCTTCCAGGCGGCTTCATCGTCATCCGGCAGCCACATGTCTTCGTAGGTCAGGGTAAGAGCAAAACCCCGCTGGTCAAAATTTGTGTTTAGCAGTTGTACCAGCAGGCGCGCCGATCGTTCCCGGTTACGCTTTTGCTGGGCAAGGCTGCTGGCAAATTGCTTTTTCCCGCGGGGGCCTGCCCGGTGTTCCCGCACAGTGATCCAGCAAAAATCTACCTCGGCATAGCTATCACCGCAGATTGTTTTCTGCTCTCGGATGTATTGCTTTCTGGCAGATTTCATGCTGTTCACCTCTTTTCTTTCTTTTGGGGAGAATGGACCTTGAAATAACCCCTATACAAGCCGCCCAAACGGCCCCCCCCCCTCGGACCGTTTGGCGGCAGCTCGCTGCGGCTGCGCAGCCACATGCTCTATATAATAGGTAAGCTGTGCCCGGTTTTGCGAAAGCCGCCGCCCTGGTTTAAGGGCTGCGGCTTTGGTTCACGCTTGGGTTTCTTTTGCAGGGCCGCCCATCAGGCGGTCGTGGATGATTGCGGTTTTTGTTTCGATAATGCGGCGGCGGACAATGGCTAAAAGGTTGCTAAGCGCTGATACGCCGTAACCGGGCCACGCTTCGCCCATCTCAAACAGCAGGGCTACCAGCACTTCTTTGTTGCTTGGCTGCGATCCATCCCTTTTGTACAGTTTCTCTTGCATACACCGGAATACCATCTCAGCCCCACGCGGCTGCGGCAGCCCCATCGTTCCCATGATCAGCTTGATGCACTTTTTCCTTGTCATTGATTCCATCCTTTCTGTTTTACTGTTGGCCGCCCACCCGCCGGGGCGCAAGGGTCTTTTTTAAGGCGGTGGCGGTTTGCGGCATGCTGTCCAGATAGGCAAACTGCTTTTCATAGGCCCGGCGCTTGGCATCCTGGGCGCAGTCGGCCTTGTAGCGCTCGCAGTTGGCATGGCAGCCCACGCGGCGCTGTTGGCAGTTTTTACAGCTTCGTTCCATCAGCCACTCCGCCTTTCGCCACGGCTGCAGAAATCATCCGGCGTGTTGCGGCCATACAGCGGGCACTGCACGGTGGCCCAGTAGCGGCAGCGCCCGCAACGCGGCAGGCCCAGCCGCCGCAGGTGCATGGCGCGGGTGATGTGCAGCCCGCACCACATCAGCAGGCAAATCAGCATTCCGCCGGCAAAGAGCACGCAGGGGCCTGGCACCCGGTGGAAAAGCCGGGCTGAAAAGCTAACAGGCGGCCGCCGGGCACAAGCCGGAAGTAGTGGCCGGTGCCGGGCGTTGTGCATTACCTGCACAGTGGTGTTGCCGTACTTGCCCACGCAGCAACTGTGGGAGGATTCAGGGGCCGCCGCGGCTTCGTGCAGCTTTGGCGGCATATCTGCCCCGCCGGGGCGGGGTTATTGGATTTTGTAGTGCTCGGCCAGCTTTTTCAGCACAGCCGGGTGCAATAGGGATAGCTCAAACCGGGTGCGGCAGGCATCGCCGGGCGGACTTACCTCGCCCAGCTTGGCCAGGTACTGGTTGTACAGCCAGCCCATCACGGGGTGGGCAATGTTCATCATGTACCATGGCGGGCGCTTGGGGTTCTGCTCTGCGGCCTTGCGGCGTTCCTCAATGATCAGCGGGGCCAGCCGGTCAATCAGGGCTGCGCGTTCCTCCGCCGTCATTGGCGGCCGCCTTTGCCGGGGCGGAATACATCATCATCGTGCAGCCGTTCTGCATCCCGCATGGCATTGCGGTAGCCCACATCCCGGCCACTGGTCCAGGTAGCCAGCAGCCCCAGGGCCACAACCCCGGCAGTAATAAGATAGCAGATCATTATTTCAGCACTTCCTTCACATCGTCCAGCAGATCGGCTGGTATCATCCCGGCCTGCATCATGTGGTGCAGGCTTTCCCGGTAAGCGTGCAGGCGTCCTGCCAGCTCTGCCGCCTGGCAGATCAGCATGCCACGCGTGCCGGGGTTGTGTACGCCGTTGGTGCTGCGCAGTATAATGCAGTAGGTTTTGCGGGTGGCAGCGGTGTTTTCCACCAGCCAGGCCACAGCCTCCCGCGGCGTCATTGGTGCGTCCATGGCTTTTTCACCCTCCCCGTGTTCGGCATCTGCGCGGACAAAAACGCCGCCGCGCAGCGCTCGCAGAATTTTTCGTTGTTGACCGCCGGGCTTTTGCACTCAAATGCAAGCCCCAGCTGCGGCGCAAGGTATTCCGGGCAGGCCCAGTGCAGGTAGCTGGCGGCGGCCATCCTGGTGGTGCAGCGGCGCAGGCCCCGCAGGGTGTTGTCCACACAGCCCACCTTGATAATCCGCTCTTCCTCTCCCAGTTCCTGCAGCCATTCCAGCACCGTCATGGCTGCACCGCCGTGTTCTGATTCTGCGGGGTAACAATCTCCGTTTGACTCATTCCCTGCGCTTCATACCGCCAGCGGGCGGCTTCGTTCATCTCGTGAGTGCCAAAAGCAACCGCAAAGGTCAGTGCAATGCCCATGCCCACAGCGATCCAGCGCCACAGGCTTGCATTTTCCCGTGCTTGCCGCGCTGCCAGCTTGGCTTCTTCGGCGCGGCAGCGGGCCATCCTGGCATCGTATTCGGCGTTCTGCTTTTCCCAATCCTTGCGGGCGGCGGCTCGCTCTGCCGTGTTGGCGCGGTATTCGGCGCGGATCACGCGCTGGGTCAGGTTCACCCAGCGCTCTGCGTTGCTGGGGTTGCCGTCATTGATGGACCGCAGCACGGCGGTCATGTCCTTCAATTCTCTGGCTTCCATCGTTCATGCCTCGCTTTTCTTATTGGTTTCCCGTGCCAGTGCTGCTGCAAACAGCTCCGCCAGCACGGGGGCAATGCAATGTATTGCTTCATCGGTCAGGCGTGCGCCCGGCAGCACCGGGGTACCGTCCGGCAAAAAGCCCTCTGCAATTACAAATTCTTCATTTTCCATCTTGGTTCTCCCATCTGGGCGGGTAGTTCAGCACAGCGTCCATCATGCAGCCGCAGGCCACAGCGGCCTCCAGCGCGTTTGCCCAGTCCTGCCGCCGCCTGCCGCGCTTTACCGCGGCGTACAGCAGCTCGTCCACAAGGTTCTGGGCGGTCGATCCGCGCACGGCCAGCGGGTGGCGGCGCATAATCAGCTTGCCCAGTGGCTGCCGGATATGCAATTCAGACGTTCTTGTGCCCGCTTCCTGCGCTTCATCCAGCCGCATGGTCACTAACCGCCACATATCAGACCGCACAAGGCGTGCAGCTTCATATGCTACGGCGTACAGGGCAGCTTCCAGCGCATAGGCGTCGGCGGCTTTTTGGGCCGCCGGGGTGCTGGTGGTTGTGGCGTCAGCGATCCGGCAGGCGCGGGCCAGCTTGTGGGTGCTCTCCATAATTCCGGCGCTGGTAACGTCCTGCGGCTTTTTGGTTGCTACCAGGCGCAGGGCATCCGTGCCCATGTTGGCAACAGCGTCCCCATTTGCGCACAGGGCTGCAGCCCAGCTGCGTTCCAACGGGGTCATGCCGCGCCGCGGGATAATATTTGGTTTGGCGTTTTCCATTCGGGGGTCCTTTCTGCCGGGGTGGGGGTGTTCAAGCCCCAACCACCAGCGCCAGCAGCGCGTGGTGGATCGCCCACAGGCAAAGGTACCACGCCGCGCCGCAAAGGCAATAAAATAAAAACTTTTCCATCAGTTACTCCAGGTAATGTACTTTAAGCGCAGCCTGCCCGCCCAGCAGGCAGCAGGCCAGCCCGGCCAGGGCAGACGCTCCTCCGCCCTGGGCCAGGGCAGTTACGGCACACAACACGCCCAACCCGCAGGCCGTTAGCGTGAAATTGGCGAAAGCCTTGCAAATGGGGCTGATGTGGGGTAGAATACAGGTGATGAATTTTTTCGTCTGGCCGTCACGGTGCTGCAACACCGGGGCGGCTGTTTTTGTTTGGGGCATGAGTTTATTCCTCCTTTTCGTCAAGGTCGTAGATTGTGCTGCCGCCGGACTTGCTGCGAATGTACCCGGTTGTGATGTGCCTGTTGTTCGGGTCACCAAGGACAGTTTCATTCTTCACGTCCTTGAATGTGACATCCGGCGGAATCTTGATGCCGGGATCGTTTTTGAGCTCAAAACCTTCGGCGGTCTGGGTTACGGTTGTGCTGCCCATGCGGGTTGTGGTTTTTTCGGTGTTCATGGGGGATACCTCCTTTTAGCGATGCTGCATAAGCCAGCGTTCGATTTTTTCGCAGATGTGACAGATGTTGTCAAGAAAATTGACTTTCTGCTCAGTAATAAGTATCTTGAGAACAAGAATTAAGAGTTCCATTGTTCTGTGGTAAATTCTTTTGCTCCCGCCCTATCTCATGCACAGGGACATTCCTTCTTTCGTGACGGATACGAATTGATCTACTGGCCCTACTGGACCGGTAGTCCAAAAACAACGACTTATACCCTGCAAAAGACTGAGCACTGATAGACAGGTGATGCCCCTGTGCATGAGACAGGGCATGAGGTTGAGAAAACGGTTTACAAGGGTTCAGCAAATCTGGCGGGCCAGAACGGTTGCGGGGATTCGCTTGCCGCGTCCGCTTGTAATCCAGCCCGATAGGGTAGTGATGCAGCGCACCGATGCGTAGGTGTCATCGCCGTACACAATCCGCGCGGCTTCTTTCACAGTAACAAGCTCACCGGAAGCCTGGCTGCGGATGCGTTCAAGCGCATCGCGGTAGCCGTCTTTTTCTCTTGCCATGGATATCCTCCTTTGAAAATGTTCATTCTCTGCTCCATTCCGGCTCAAAGTCCGGACTATGGGACAGGGGTTGTGGTAGAATGGGTTTATGGGTTGGGGGATATAAGTCTCTTGAAAGCTTCGTTGAACTCGGCTTCGGCCTTTTTGGGCGAATAGTGCCCATTCAATACCTGGGAAACATACTTGGGGTTCTTTCCCATTTCGGCCGCCAACTGCTTTGCGGTAACGCCCGCGTTGTGCATTCGTCCAACAAGTTCGCCCGTCCATTGTGCAGGCATACAAATCTAACCTCTCTTTCTACTAAAACTTGACTTTGGTTAGATTTTGCGATAAGATAAAAGCGCCAACAAATATCAGCGCAAAAATCTTTCCAAAGCCAACAGACTGTGGGGCTTTCTATGCCTTACTAGATTCAATCTGTGTCACTATAATATCTGAATTTAGTTAGAAAGTCAAGCGTTAAATCTGAATTTGGTTAGTTTTGAGCGCTCTGTACAAAAAGGAGCGTCGGAAATTGTGTTTTATGACATGTATGCTGCTCTTTGCAAAAGCAAAGGCATAAGTCTTAGCCGTGCGGCAGACGAAATTGGGCTGAGCAATTCAACTGTGACCAAGTGGAAAAAGACCGGGGCTACACCTTCGGGCGATACCCTTACCAAAGTAGCAGCGTATTTCGGGGTATCTGTGGACGATTTGATCAGTGATGCCCAGACAGAGGTTGGTATGCAGGACCAGCTGATTGCCTTTTATGGCAAGGTAAAAGACCATTTGACGGAAGATGACATTGACGACATTATGGCGTCCATGCGCGTGAAGGCAGAACGGAACAAACGAAAAGGAACCGGAGGTTAAACAGGATGAACACGTCTGTCGGTGCAATGTATAATGACCTGCAGGGGCTTGGCGTGGATGTGGCCGAATTGAAGCTCAAAGCCAACACAGCTATTGCTTTTATGGATAATTTTCTGGTCATTGACCGTTCGCGCTGTAAGACGACTGCTAAAGAGCGGACCGTGCTAGCTCATGAGGCGGGGCACTATCTGAGTGGGGCGTTCTACTTGGCGTACAGTCCATACGAGATCAAAGAACAGGCTGAAAACAGGGCGTTTGCGGCTTCGGTTGAAAAGTACCTGCCGGTGTCTGAGCTGCGCCAGGCTATGGCCCGTGGATTCACTGAGCCATGGCAGCTGGCGGAGTATTTCAGCTTTGACGAAGATTATATAAAAAAGGCCCTGCACTATTGGACAGAGTGCAGGGGAGTAGACTTTAATCAAACAATATAAAAAGGAGCCGTTTTTATGAATGCTTTAACGGGATGCCTGGGATTTTTCCTCATTCTTATACTGCTGGTTTATGCTTGGCCGTTATTGCTGATTCTGGCCTTGATTGTGCTTGTGTATCAAATCTACGCGGTGATCTATTTTAAGGGTGAAAAATTCGGAGCCATAAAAGAGACGATACAAAATCATATCCGAGACTGCAACGATCTGAACGACCATATTGAGGAACTGAAGAACACAGCCCTTGTGGTAAACCGTATCGACTACGGCGAGGCGGCCTATCACGACAACAGTCGCTGGAATGTCAAACGTGATGCACTGAAAAAGCGGGTCTATGCACCCTATATTTACGAGTGTTCCCGCACCGTTTGCGATAACGCACGGAAAGAACCTTTCAAGTACATCTGCAAATATTTCGGTATCAAGGCTGACGAGGAAACCCTTGGAAAATTTGAAACAGCTTTGAATGATTTCTCCGCAGCAGAAGATGGCAAGGTTGCCTTAAAAGCAGAGCGGGCGGCAATTCTGGAGAGCATTTCTGCAGATATTCCTTGGGCCATCAAAAAGTTCAGCCAGAAGAAGCTGGAAAAGAATCTCGGATTTGAGGAAGTAGACTTCAGCACCCTGTACTTTCCGAAATATGAGTTTAAGTATACCAGCGCGGGCGGAAATACGGGTACGACCTACGACATCGTTATGGATATTGACAATCTGAACCGCTTTGTTGTCTATTTGTCCGAGAAGATCAAGTTCAGCAAGAGCGTGGCCGGTCAGCGGGCGCTTATGACCAGCAAGCTGCGCCAACATATCAAGGAACGCGATCACTATACTTGCAGACACTGCGGCGTATCTACTGTGGACGAGCCGCACCTGCTGCTGGAAATCGACCACATTGTGCCGGTATCCAAGGGGGGCTTGACGACCGAGGACAATCTGCAGACGCTTTGTTGGCGATGCAACCGGAGTAAGAGTAATAAAACGGTATAAATAAAAAAACGCCCCCGGTGTTGGCGCACCGAGAGCGTTTCCATAGATCAGCTTGCCCACAAAAGTGGATACAATCGACCCGACAATCGTATTGTACCACCTCCGGGCAGGCTTTACAAGCTATGCTTGTAATTTCGCCTGCGGCGAAACCGCCTTGTGCGGTCACAGGCCACGCGTGGCCTGTGTTTGGTGCTCCCCACCCGCTTGCGCGGCTGTGGCCTCACGCGCCAAAACCCGTAGCTTTACAAGCTATACCTATAGTGTCGGGGGAGGTTTTTGATTTGGGACAGGTAAAAAAGCGGGCAGACGGATATATTGAAAAGAAGCGAAAAATAAACGGAAAAGTTGTACATTTTTACGGCAAAACTGCCCGCGAAGTACAGCGGAAGATTGACGAAGCCCTAGAAAATGCGGCAAAGGCAAAGGAAGAGAGCGAAGTTTTTGACGTTGTTGCAGAACAATGGTGGAAAGATTATCTAAAAAGAATCAAAGCCGGGAATGCCCGTGCTTATCATGGGGCATATGTGAGTATTCTTGAATTCTTTGGCGGGTATGCAATGGCAGAAATCACCCCGGCAATGATTGTGCTGTGGAACCAGAAGCAGGCCGCGCAGGGTAAGGCAGGAAGCACAATCCGGAATGCAAATAGCGTTCTTAACCTCATTTTCAAATACTGGTGCATACAGAGCGATTACACCTATAATCCTGTCGCTTTTGTTGATCTTCCGCGCGGATTAAAAAAAGAAGAACGCAAGCCGCCAACGGAAGAACAGGTGGCAGCTGTAAAAGCTCACCCGGAGGGCTTTGGACTGTGTGCGTGGCTGTTTATGTACACAGGCTGCCGCCTTGGGGAAATTCTGGCATTGCAATGGCAAGATATTGATTTTGAAAGAAACGAAATAAGCATAACAAAAGAAGTCTCCTGGGTTAATTCTCAGCCAACGATACAGACCCCCAAAACAAAAAATGCAATCCGAATCGTTCCGCTATTAGCTCCACTCAAGCAAGAGCTTTTGACCAGAAAACAGAAAGCAGATAATTATTTGCTTGGCGGCGAAGCGCCATTAAAAATGTATGAATACAGGCGGCTATGGCTTGATTATTGTAAAGACCTTGGAATGGTCGAAATAGACTATGCAGCAGAGCAGGGGAGAGAACGCAAGTATCACAAGGCTTACGGCCCGGAGCGTAAGCGCAAACCTCCTACAACCCATCTGTATAAGCCGGCAGTTACGGCCCATCAGTTCCGGCACGAGATGGCAAGCGCCATGTATGAAGCTGGTATAGGAGAGCTTGAAACGCAAAAGATTTTAGGCCACGCCGACATATCAACAACCCGTAAGATATACACACATATTAAAGAGCGGCAGATAAAAGAAGCAGAAAAGGTCTTAAATTCTTATTTTGAAAGCAAGGTCGTAGAAAAGTCGTGAAAACAAAAAATACAGCGATTGTTCGTCAAAACAAACAGGTTCGATTCCTGTCGCCAGCTCCAAAATATCCCGGCAGTTTTATAACTGCCGGGATATTTTTGTATCAATCCTATATTTTGCAGCACAAAAAGGTAAAAAGTACCCCCGGCACAGGGTCAGCCCTGAGCCGGGGGCGGTATATTCAGGAAAATGAGATGGACTGAATGGCAAATACGAGAAGCAGAT
>ULRH01041271.1_pt1 | contig 25578 bp, 22 predicted proteins | sample 1955271 | NCBI WGS metagenome assembly ULRH01 (sample SAMEA4835677, study PRJEB28245) | human gut metagenome | biome: gut microbiome; material: fecal sample | place: Denmark | collected 2008 | reverse complement strand
CCCCCTTCTTTTCAGGTCGGTTGACTGCGATAGAGAAGCGTGCTACGCTTGCTGTCTCAAAGTTACGAACCTGTGCTTCATTAGCAACGAAACCTGATACCACGAATGAGTTTTCAATCTTTTTCATAATCCATGAATTTTAGAAGTTAATTAATCATTTTTACGGTGCTACTATAAGGAACAGACTCTGTGGTAACCATGAAAAAATGTACGAATACTCTTTTTGTGCTTGCAGAAAAAGGAAGATTCTTATATTTTTTGGGGTAAGATGGCAGCAAATGATTAATCGCTGAATACTCTTTTTGTGCGTGCGGAAAAAGGAAGATTCTGAGTTAATAGGCTAAGCCGGTATTTGCGAATCGTCCACCGACACTTTCGGGAAAAAGTGGATGCTGTTCCATAAATTTGCACAAGGAAATATGATTTGACTTCTCCGGAAATTCATCTGAAAAAGTATCTCATCCGTACAGGTTCCGTGATGAAGCAACTGCCGGTTTGGAATTTGCAGCAAGCGTGCTTCGATGTCCATGCTGCCCGGGGTCAGTGTAGGTGAAGGGGCATACATCAGCCGGCTGTTGAAGCTGGGGGAAGGAGGCTGCCGTCAACGGAAAAAGAAGGAAGGGTGTATCCTAATAAAAGAAGGGATATTGCCGGAAGGACGGCTGTGAAACCGGAGCGGTAACCGACCTATGTCAGCCGCCAGATACGACACTGGAGGAAGAGGGAAAAAGGTCTGTGCTACACACACCGAAAAATGGAAGAAGACAACAAAAGACGGAAAGGCTTCAGCCACATAAAAAGACGCACTTTCGAGACTCCGCTTTCTCCTGGTGCCTGAAGGCACCGGGTCATTTCCAGGGTGGGTTAAAACCGAGCTGCTGCAAATTGCCAAACTGCATATCTCACCAGATGATCTTGAGTATGTAGTGTGAGGTGCTGAATTTGAAAGCCGGAAGTTTTATTCCTTTAGACAAGTGTAGTCCCAAAGAAGGAAACAGGCGGATTACAGCTTAATCCTTAGATAGGGTGGGGAGGAAATATTTTACACTCACTTACAACGGATTACAGTTATTATGTAATTACGTAAGAAAGTAATTACGTTACAATGTAACATTATTACTTTTAAACCATATCTAAGATTCAATTCTCACCTTATGCGCACATACGTTTTGCAATAAGAGGCATGTCCTTATTCTTCACCCTCAGAATTTCATCATGGAACTCAGAAACCTTATTATACCGCCCTCTGTTCTGAACCACATTCATGGTCTCCAGTGGAACCTCGATTGTTTCTGTTTCCACTCCGTCCACCACAGCCGAGAAGATAAGTGAATTATCATCATTGAAATATTCAATGGAAGTATGAGATGAAAGTTGGACAATTCGCCATACCTAATCTGAGTAAAAGTTGCTATCGCGGTGCCGGAAGATACCCACAGACCCCAGTTATGCATATCCCCTAAACCTTTCATAAGGGCATAAGGGCACAATGAGCCAAGGCTTATTTATAATTGGCTGATTCACCGACAAGCTTCACACCTTCTTCTGTATAGTCAAAGAGATGAATGCTGGCATAGACATCATCTCCGTCTGTCAAACACAAGTAAACTTTCCACGCTTTTGCTTCGGCGACTTCGTCCGATGCCTTCCCCTTCTCGTCGAGGAAACCATCATTCACCAATATGGGATATAATTCTTTGTGGAATAGCCTCGTCATGCTCTTTTTGCAAGGATATTCGCCATAGTCAATTTCGTCATCAGATGTGACAAGCGACAAAGACACTTCCACAAAGTCCTTTGTTACCTTTGGTGTGATATTTTTCAATTCTGACACATAATCATAGTGGCAGATATAGTCCAAGGCTTCTTCAAATCTATCTTTCGTCATATATACTCCCTATATTACTTGTTCATTAATGAATGAAACAAAAGTAGGCATTTTTTATCTGTTTATATGGGAACAAGATGCGATTAACAAAAATTTCATAGAAGCCGACTAAAAGTGGGACTGTCATGAAAAAGGCTATTAACACAAATTATCCTGTAAAATTTGCAAACCGACCTTTCACGACCTTATATTTGCAACCGAAACATCAAGAGCCGTTTAAGTACGCACCAACCGAGTTCCGATATTGTAACCACGGTGGTAAGACGATGTGGATTTGTCTAATAATCAAAATATAAACAATATGGATGATTTTACAATCACGGGGGAAAACCGCCCCGAATTCTCTTTTTACCAATCACTTTTTAAATATTTTGTGTTGGGACATATGGAAACGTACGATGCCAGCAAGCTGGACTGTTGGGCTTTCCATAAGTCTACAGACGAGAGGGATGACATGCCTCTTCGCATGGGAAACCTTTGTGGAGGTTATCCGTTCTCTTTTTACAGACATATTTCTCTACTTATGATTAAATAAGGCAATCCGCAACAACGCTTGGTAAAAAATGGGAAAGCTTGAAATTACAAAGAATGACTTGAAAAAACGTTTTGCGGAATACAACGATTTGTATTTTCAGAACAAGCTAAAAATGCCATTATTCAAATTCATTATGGCAAAAAAGCCTTATGGCAGTTGCCATGTGGATAAGAAACGGTGTGAGATATGGATAAGCAAGTATGTCAAGTGGACGGATGAGACATTGAAGAATGTATTGATTCATGAAATGATACATCAATATGTCTATGAAGTTTTGCATGGATGTAAATATACCTTATTCCCCCACGGCATACGTTTTTACTACGTAAGATGGAGATTGAATAACAAATATGATTTAGGAATAGACAAAATACCCATATAAAATCAAAAGAATGATATGCTTGTTGGTTTATCTTTAAAACAGTGATAAATAATGAAACTTGTGAAACAAAATCCAGATCTTATGAAGAAGGTACTAAAATTCGAGCACATACTGTTTTTACTTCTGCTTTTGCTCCCTCTTACCGTTAGTGCTCAACGGAGAAATGCAGAAGGCCAGAAGATGGTGAGTAGAATTAGAACTGCAAGCCAAGATACCATATTCTTTGAATATGATGAAAGGAATATGTTGAAGAAAATAACAATCCCATTTACGGATTACTATTCAACAACAAAAAAAGTAGAACTAACAGATGAAGAAAAAAAGAATGGTACTGTGATATCAAGACATAAAATCATTAACCATCCTATTCCTTCAAAGGTAGTTTATGTTCGAGTTAAGAATGAAATTGTGGAAACTGTTTATAAAAATGATATTATTGACACTTCCAGTATTTATAAATGGGAATTGGGAGCAAACAATAAGATTAAACGACACGTGATACAAAGGAAATACAGAGATCATGAAAATAATTACGGCCCAGATTATTCAGAGAAATTTTATGATTTCACATACGACAACTCAGATAGATTGCAATATACAAGAAGACTCAGTCGTATTGTTCAGTTTGGAGATAATAACAGAAAGACGCATATGAATACGGCTCTAATCGGTTTTGATAATATTATATATAACGGTAAGGGATATACCATACGCCAACGCCTTATTGATTTGAATGATAGTATAGAAAGTTTGTCAATATCAAGCTTTATTGAGTATCTAGATGAGAATACATGGATATATAATCAACCAGGAAAATTTGGGACTAATGATTATGAAAGATTTGTATATAGCAGCGATAAACTTAATGACACAAACATAAGCCTTAATAATTTAAGAGAAATCCATATTTCTCCAGAAAGGACTCCCGAATCAATATACAAACACATTATACTCCATACGGAATGGTGCGGATTAAGAGAAAACTATTTAGCAACAGGATGTGCTAGGATTGGCAAAACGAACTATGAAATTATATATAGGAAAGATTCTAAAGGGAATATAAAGTCTATCATATATAGCTATAATGGGAGATATATGCCAAGTAAAGATGTTGTTTATATAGATTATGTTGATGAATAAAGAATGAGGCGTGGATATAGATAAGGATTTGATGGCGATTCTCATTGAACATATTGCCCTATCGGAGTATAACTATTAACACAATTTAATGTGCAAAACTTGCAAACCGCCTTTCCGCAACCTTATATTTGCGACCGAAACATCACGAGCGTTTAAGTACGCACCAACCGAGCTCGGATATTGTAGCCACGGTGGTAAAAACGATGGGAATTGTCTAACAATTAAAAATAAACAATATGAATGAACTTCACATTTTGGGTGGCAATCGCCACGACTCTTCTTATCAATCACTTTTCGAGGGTATCGTGCTGGGTCGTATGGAAACATACGATGCAAGCAAGCTGAACTGTTGGGCTTTCCATAAGTCTACGGACGAAAGGGATGGTATAACCCTCAGTTTGGGAAACCTCTGTGGAGGTTATCCGTTCTCGCTCTGTGGGCATATCTTCTCTACCTGTGAATCTGCCTACCTGTGCGGTGAATTTTCGCTGAATACGCCTATGCACGCTGAGATACAGCATGAGTTGCAGGAACAAAAGAACGGATTCGTTTCCAAGAAATTCATTAAGAACAAATATAAGGAGTATATACGGGAGGATTGGGAAGAAATCCGCCTGCAATGGATGCTCTACGTGGTGTGGCACAAGTGCATCGGTAATGCTGACTTCAGGGACTTGCTCCTTTCACTGCCAAAGGATGCCGTCATCATTGAGAACAGCAACATAGTCAGGGGCAGAGTCAATGGCAATAATCGGGATATGGTATGGGGTGCAAAGAATGACGAACTGAAAGAATTTGAAAATCATTTGAAATTTAATGAGAAACACGCTCCTTTCCTCAAGCCTGAATACTTGAAGAAGTTGGAAGAGGAACGGGCAAGCATATACTATGTCGGACACTTTGAAGGACAGAACAATATGGGCAAGGTGCTGAAAATGTGCCAAATTGCTTTGCTGAACAAGGTCGCTCCGCCCATTGACTATGACTTGCTGAGGGAGAAGAAAATCCATCTGTTCGGAGAGTTGTTGACTTTTGACAAGGAGGAGACCCTATGAGAATAGAAACATTCAAGATTGAAAAGCCGTATAGGGGAATAACCTTGGAGGGGACTTGTAGGGTCATCCCTCCCTCCACCTATACCATTACAATGGAGAAGCCCTACAAAGGATTGGCTAAGGCAGAATACTTCCGCAACAATGACGGTGGTTATTCCATAGAAAACATCAAGAGTAGGGCGCAGTGGGAACTGGGCAGGCTGTATAAGCAGTTCCAAGACATACTGTATGAGTACGACAAGTATAAGAAGTTACTGGGTGAATGGATGCCCTACGAGCAAAAGATGCAACGGTTGAGAGAGGATGTCAACCCATTCAGGCAGGGAGCGGATGCGGAGAAAGCGGCTTTGCTTGACTTCCACAGCGAGATGTTGGAAAGGGATGCCCAAGAGCATTTCTACGATTTGATTGATAAGCATGGGATTATGCCGTTGTCGCTCTCTCCGTCTGTGCTGAAAGTGTCCATCAGGCTGATTGAAGAAGAATTTGTTAAACCTAAAAGTGAACGATATGAAAGCAATACTGAAGAAAAGCGTGGAGAATAGATTTTGGGGTACCGATGATTATGACATACTGGATCTAAATCCCATAAACAAAGCGATAACTAATTACTATCTTCCCTATCTGTCTCCTTCTCCATTGAAAGCCTTCCTTTTGAAAAGACTGACCACCTTTAAGCAGATGTACCTTTACTTGAAAGTGGAATGCGTGGAAGGTAACCCCGTAGTGACGTCTCTTTCTTTGAACTGCAATCTGTTGGACGATGTGGAGCGTATGTATGATGACAACAAAGTCGATTGGAGTAAGATTCAGGGATGTCTGACTGAATATTTTCAAAGCATCGGTTACGCAAAGATTGAATGTGTAGACGATGATGGCATTGTCGGTTTTCTCAAACGGTTGGAGCAGGATGTCCCGTTGGTGAAAGAATACTTTACAATCATTAGGGAAGACGAATCAGAGAACGCTATGACAGATGATAAAAATGAGGCTCGAATATGAAGAAAGTATTGCTGAAAAAGGAAGAGGGGGACAGATGGCTCTTATGGGAAGATTCCGACTTGCTTTGTGTCAACAGGCTCAATATGGAATTAACCGAAATATACCTGTACAGCTATTGGCGTACATGCGGCCTATTGTTAAAGGCATTGACAGAAAAGATGGAAGCGGAAAGGAAACTGTTCCTTGGCTTGAACATCACTTGCAAGAAAGGCACAAACATTGTCGATTCATTGACTTTGCGTTGCGACTTGGAGGACGATGACGAGAGGGAAGAGGAAAGGCAGGGGAGGTTTAAGGTCGATTGGGATGCCCTGTATCGTGATTTGGAATGGCATTTCCGCTCTATGGGTTATCCCTGCATTCGATGTACGAATAATGAGAACATTGTGAAATTCATCGTGAAACTAACTGAGGAAATACCTTTGGCAAAAGATTATTTTGAAATCATTGAGGAGTAAATAGGATATCATGGCAAAAGTATTTCTAAAACAGAGCACAGCGGACCTGTGTTACGTCTGTGATGACAACGACTACGAATATGTGGAACTGAACGACATCAGCACGGCACTGACCCGATTCTTTTGGTCGCAATGGTCGCCAACGCCTTTGAAGTCGATGCTAATCAAACGCTTTGGAAGCATCCGAAATATGTACCTCAAATTGGATGTGACTTGCGAGAAACATTCGGCAATAGTCAAGTCCATTGCTTTGAAATGCGCCTTGAGGGATGGGGATGACAGGTCTTGGATTGTTGGCTGCATAGACGAGATGGATTGGGAGACCATTCAGGAATGTATGGAGGAGTATTTCCAAAGCATAGGATATGATAAGATTGAGTGTACGGACGATGAGGACATTGTGAACTTTGTGGAGCGGTTGGAGCAGGATGTCCCGTTAGTGAAGGAGTATTTCAAGGTCTTGTATAAATACAATGAGAATATCGCCCGTATCGGATATTTCGGAGATAGTGACAAGTACGAGCTTTTTGTGGAGACAGACGATGAGGAAACCACGCCCCATTTCCATATACGGGATGCGGAAACGAAAGGTGAACGATTTGAAACATGTGTCTGTCTTGAAACGAACCGCTATTGCCTGCACGGTAAGCACAAGGATATTCTTACGCCTGGACAACAAACTATGCTGATGGAATTCATGGAAAGCCTGTCTATGTATAAGCCATGTTCCACGCCGTTGATACGCAATTATGAATGGGCGGTGGATATGTGGAATCTCAACAATGAAGCGACACAAGTGTCTTTGCGATATGACAGTGGGGATGATGTGATAATACCCGATTACAGCAAGATGAACCTTTAGAATTAATACGAATATGGAAGAGAACAATAACATTATAGAGAATGGTATACGCTTGCAGAACGGCAAGGTCATACAAGGTTATCCCAAACTGGAGCCGGTAGTGGAAGAAGACAAGGAAACGCCTATGTTTGACACTACAGGGGAATATTTCAGCATCCGAAAGAAGCCTCAAAAACCGAAACTTACAGACGAGGAAGAATTGGCATTGCGGAATCTGTTCACCGACAATGCTTTCCTTATCTTGGCTAATCGTGAAAGGATTTTGAATGACAGCAGGATGTTGCTCACACCTCTGTGCGTCAGGAACGGTTTGGCCTATTCCGGTGCTTTCCAGACAGCCACGTTGGGCGTTTATCTTGAATGGTGGATTAACGCCCCGTATTCGGTCTTATTTGACGAGCAAGACGATGCGATGTCTTTGATATGGTATGTTTCAGGCTCTCCGCTCAGTGGTGGCAACCTTTGTTCAAAGGTTACAGAGGACGGCAAGACAGAAACTGTGAGAGTGCCATTCTTTATCAAGTTGTGGCCGAAATTTACCGACATATTGGCGGATTATCACGATGCGAAGAAGCTGTATCAAGCCTATACTCTGACCGAAGTCATAGACACCTTGAAGAGTGAAACAACTGAAGAGTTTTACAAGGAAAGCATTAGGCAGTTCCATCATCAAGCAAAAGTCAGACTGCTCAACACCCGGCTCAAGGATTTGGAGCGAAACTATGAAAAGCTGAAGGAAGAACGTGACAGCTATGAAAAGGAATGTCATTTCGCCCTTTTCCAACTGAAAAAAGATGAGATAACAGCTTTCTACAAAGAGTACCTTCTTAGAGAAGAGAACCTGAAAGACAGAAAAGAAGAGCTTGACAGAGAGAATCGGGAACTAAAAAGGAAATTACGCCACGGAGAACTGACAAATAAAGAGTATCAACCTCTATTAAACGCGAATAAGAAAGAAATAGAACAAAGGAAATGGGACTTGGATAACTTTGCCCACGAATGTATCTCTTCACTGGTTCCAAAGCTGGCAGAAAGATCGACGGGATTGTCTTTTAAGGATTTGGATAAGATCTTATCTGAAATAGCGGAGTTCGTTATGTCTAATAACTAATTTAAAATCAAATGAACATATTAGGAATATATTTGCTTGGTGTAGCTGCGGCTACTTTGCATATTATTTGGTTTGAGTATCAATTTGACCACAACAAACAGTTGTCAAACGTAACACGGAAAGAATGGCTTCAAGATGCTGTTATTTCCCTATTCTCTTGGGTTGCCTTTTTCTTGGCTATACTTGTCACCATTTGGCGATTCAATGGAGGTAAACCTAAGAATGATTAGAGTTGCCTGAAGATTGAATAGAGGGCTTTGAATTTGTGACAGAATTAAACAGCAATATAAATGTAATACTTGATTATAATGGACCGAGAAGAAATAAGTGAACGTCATCTGATTATAAGAAGAGCTATGATAAAATACGCATGTGAATTTTTAGGACGTACGCCCAAAACAGCAAAGGATTATACAGAATCAATGGAACGCTATCTACCACGATTTATGGAAAAGAATATGGGTATTTATGTATATTCCATTTATGATATCCTTGATTTGGAACAGCTTCAAAATATTTACGACAAAATTAAAAACAATGATGAATGGATGCAATATAATAAGCGTTCTCACGGTTCGACTTTCACAAGCGGATTAAAATGTTATATACAGTTCATACAATCAGATTATTATCCGAAGACAAAACAAGAAGCTCTTTAAACGAATGCAAAATGGATACTTCATCAGTAGGTATTCATAAAAAAAGGATTATGACAATTTAAAATATAGCTTTAAGTAAAATACATTAAGTGTGCAGATACAATGCACACTTAAATCGTATCTTTGCAATGAAAATATGAAATACTACTAACTTATAAACTAAAGAGTATGAAAAACCCGTTCTCCATTAAGTTTGATTCAATCATAAAAGACAAGTGCAATCAAATTAATAAACCTATCTTTGTCCTGACAGGTATTGCTGATTATATAGACATCTCACTATACGAAAAAAATATAGCAGATAAAGAGACATTCAACAGAGAAGGGAATGCAGCATTATTTAGCCCGGAATGGTTTACAAGGGTTTTCATGCGAATTTCATTGAGTGAAGATTTTTACATTTTTTCCCACCAGCAATATTCATATCTGATTGAATATCTTAATCCGGACATGTATAAAGACAGGCTTGTAGTTATTTACGATAATCTACGCTCATTACTGCCTATCACAAAAGAGATGTACATGGAAAAAAACTCTGAAGACGGGTTAGAGGTACGTTCGGAAGAAATGCCGGTTTATCATGCAGAACAATTCAAGATAGGAGATAACTACTATTATTCAGTTAAGGCTTTTGATGAAGAATATCAATCGATTCCCTTCTTTACTGAACCTAAAGAGCTGGAACCTTCACCTTCATCATATTCAAATGAGGAAGTAATTGACATAGCGTCAAATCCTTATTCATTGGATTTTTTCATTAATGAATGTATCAGAACATCCAACTTCAGGAAAAGGATGATAGTAAAGCTCTCTGCTAAGAACATACTGGGTTCTTCGATAGAAAAGAGAATGAAGTATGTCAATGCACTACTGAGTACTTATGGGGGAGGCATATACACAAAGACACTGGAAAATGTCATAAAAGAGTATAATCCGTCTGAAGAATCGACTTCCTTGTTGAAGAAGTATTGGGGAGAGACGGCATCTTTCCGCAACATAAATGTGTATGAAAACCCAGAAATGGGGAATGCTACCACACCGATATCCCAAGGGCTGATAGTAGATACTATCATCAGTGAATATAAATCTGCAAAAAACGGTGAGATTCCCCGTGATATCTTCATAACAGCTCCGACAGGGGCAGGGAAATCGCTTATCTTTCAGATTCCTGCATTCTATGCAGCCGAACAAGGTGATGTAACTATCGTTGTATCACCTCTTAAAGCCCTTATGAATGATCAGGTCATGAACTTAAAGAATGAAAGAAAATATTCAAGAGTAGAGTTCATTAACAGTGACCTTAACCTGATGGACCGAGACAGGATTATTGACAGGTGTAAAAAAGGAGAGATAGATGTTCTGTACTTGTCACCGGAACTACTGCTGTCATACGCGTTAAGTTATTTTATTGGAGAAAGAAGGTTAGGACTTTTAATAATTGATGAAGCCCACCTTATTACCACATGGGGAAGGGATTTCAGGGTTGATTACTGGTTCTTAGGGAATCATTTGAATAAAATAAGAAAATATGCAGAATCATCATTTCCTCTGGTTGCATTAACAGCTACCGCTGTATACGGAGGAGTGAATGATATGGTATTTGATAGTATAAATTCTTTGAACATGCACGACCCGCACAAGTTCATCGGCGAAGTCCGGAGGTCAGACATTGAGTTTGTCATTGACACACATGATATATATAAGAGCGGTGCTTTTGAAGAGAACAAGATTGCAGAAACAGCTAATTTTATTAAGGGTGTTCGTGAATTAGATTTGAAAACAATTGTCTATGTACCTTACAAGCGCCATATAGCCAAGATTGAAGACAAGGTAACTGACCTGAAAATAGACGGAGTGGTTTCATATCACGGATCAATGATCAATGACAGCCAGAGGTTTGCTTACGAGAGATTTAGGAGCAATCAGTCAAAAGTAATGGTTGCAACAAAGGCATTCGGAATGGGAGTGGATATACCGGACATTCAGGTGGTGTATCACTATGCACCTTCCGGTCTATTGCCGGATTATATACAGGAAATAGGACGTGCTGCCCGCAAAAAGGGGATGAAAGGATACGCTGCGCTAACATTCTCACCAGATGACCTGAGGTATAGCAGACAGCTTTTCGGTATGTCATCCATAAAGACCTATCAATTGCAGGAAGTCCTTAAAAAGATAATGCGTCATTTTGTGACAAATGGGAAAAAGAGGAATATGCTTTTGTCATCAAATGATTTTGGATACATATTCGAGACAGGCGAAGAACTTGACCAGAAAGTATCTACTGCACTTATGATGATAGAGAAAGACTATCTGCTAAAGACACGATTCAATGTGCTGATAGCAAGACCCAAAAGAGTATTTGCCTGTGTTTATGCACGTACCAACGAAGTAGGAATGCAAAGGCTGAAGGAAAAATACGGAGACTGTTTTAGCGTAATAAGCAAATCAGAGAGGATAGATTCATACAATATTGAGCTGAATCTCGATAAAATCTGGTCTTCACATTTTAATGAATACAGTTTCCCTCAAATAAAAAGAGATTTTTATAACAAGAAGTTCTTAGTCTCTGAAGGGATAAATCTTTGTCCTTTAGTAAAGGTTACACACCGTATAGACACTAAATTCAACATCGTGTTGGATACTGTAAATGAAGTTATCACTGCCGTAAAGACAGCTTTTGTTCAATTGAAGCGGAGAGGGGGATTCTTTTCAGAAAAGGAATTCAAAACAATGGTTGAGTCTCTTCTTCCGCCTAAATATGATATAGATAAGATAGTTTCATTCATTTTATCTACATATTCAGGTAAGCTGATCGGAAGTAACACATTAGAAGCCGATGCCTTCTTGCAAAGAAGGACGGTAGGTTTTAACGAAGAGTATCAGATATTCTCAACCAGCTATGAATCTCAATTCGCAACAATGATAAAGATTCTGACATCATTATTTGACGGGAAAGAATCACAAAAAGCATCGAGATATGTAGCAGCAGGTGAGATTATGCTAAAGAACCATATCAGATTAGGTTCATTAATTGAGATTCTCGGTATAGGCAGCTTTGAGACCCAAGGCGGTGACGACCCAAAAATCTTCGTGCGTATTAATGACCCTAGGAAAATCAGAAAAGATTCTGAGAGTAAAGATTACAGTAACTTCATTCTAGAGAATGTAAAGAACAGACATAAAACAAGCTGGGAAATATTTGAGCATTTCTTTCTCAACTACATCAGCAATGATAAAAGATGGGATTTGATTGAGGATTTTTTCTTAGGTTCATCAAATGAAGAACTTATAGAACGCTACCCTGGCGGTACGCAGAATCACATAGACATACTTTCATATCTTAAAGAGAATGCTTCAGCATCTGAGGACAATGATGCTATATCACATCGTGAAGATTCAGTCATGGATGGATTTTCACCGAGAAAAGATGGATACTATATGCCGGACAGCCTACTCACAATCGGGAATAAGACTATGAAGATAACGCAATGGGTAACAAATAATCCGGTATTGCTTCATAGAACCGTAGTAGAGTATAATATGGTATTAGACAAATCATACTATAAGGTCCTTATGTCAAGGTTGCAAAACAACCATTTTGCTTATTACAGGGATTTTATGGGTTTAAGGTTAATGATCGACTATCCGGGATATGATGAACGGGTGCAAGCTTCTGTCCCTTACAATGATGACCCTGTAAAGTTCTATAAATGGTGGAAGAAAAATCAGGAAAAGGTTACATTGAGTTATAAGGAGCAACTGATATTATTCATGGCTGTAGACAGAAAGAATCAGAGAGCCCTCAATAAAGCACATAAAGCTCTGATTTCATAATAAAATCCGGTCAGTAAGGCACTGAGGATATAAATCAAACTGTGTAAGTTAAGAATAAAATATCACTTGCTTACACAGTTTGACATGAAAGAAGATTTTGATTTTGTGCAAGCCTAGGAGTCGGAATAAACAGCTAATTTTGGATTTGTCTCTGAAAATGGGGCTGAATCAATATCGGCAGTAACAGGACATGGGAAACATATCTGAATCTTAACAATTCAGAACGGGTTTCAGCAGTTACAGCAGAAAGGAGCTATGATTCCGAACGGTCAATCTACTGATGCTTCATGATTTGAAAACCTATACGGGCAAGTTCCTTTCTTATGTAATCATTGCTTTCAAAGTCATCAAGCTTTTCTAAGTCAGAGTTTGCGTTAACGATGGAGTAAAAGAATACCTCCCCAGAACTGACTTCCGGGATATACTTAAGAAGTTCAAGTTCAAATGAATCATAATCCTCAATGTAATCAAGAAGGAAAGTACGTATTGATGTCGCGACATCTTCTTTAGTAGCTTGATGTTTCATCTTGTGGATGCATAAGGTAAGGTTGGAAAGAACAGCCTTAACAAGATTGTCTTTTAAGACAATAGAGAATGGTTCATGAAAATCATAGATGTGATAGAGAACTATACCACAGAAAAGGGACATAGTCTCGGAGTATAGGCTGAGTTCGCTTCTGAAATTATTTATCCAAAAAAGGCCGGTCGCAATTTGTTTGTTCATGAGATTCTGATTTATCGTTATATCATTGGAAACGCCAATGGGTTGATTTCTTTACCAAACGAGAAAGAGAATTTTATGGGAAATTCTAATTTCTCATCGAGTATAAATGTATATAACTAATAATCATTAAATTTAGGCACGAAAAAAGTCATGAATATAGAAGAGTAATGAATAATGGAAGAGAATATCAATATAACCAATATGCAGGTACCGGTGATATATACGCCGCAGGAAGTAGCATATTTATTCAAGGAATACTTAAAGACCCCAGTAAAGGTCGTGACGATAGAGGGCATTTACAGGCAGAAACCGAATGCATACTACAGTAATGGTTATTACTATGACATTATAGCTGGACAGAACGACAACTTTGGAATGACACTTGCCGTACCATTGAGTTTAAGAGAAAAAATAAAGGACGGAACATTGGTACAAGTTTCTGGAATCGTTACAAAAGTCTTAAGAAATTGGTGTTCAATTGAACTTCAACTTCACATGACAAGATATAACGTAATCGAGGAAAATGTCGTATTAGAGAATGAACAGAAACTTATGAGACTACGAGCTGAGAAGTCATCAAGAGGATTCCAGAATGTTGATGGGCTGTTGGAAGCGAAACTTTTCCGTGGAGAGAGGCCCAACATCTGTCTGTTATTCGCAAGGGGAACTATAACAGACCAGGACTTCAAGAAAGGTCTGGAAGCGGCAAAGTCACATATTGATTTTGTAGAAGAAAATGAGACATTCTCACAGATACCACAGTTAAAAGCCAAACTTTGTCAATTGGATAGGATAGGGTATGATGCGATAGCCATCGCTAGGGGTGGAGGTAGCGGTGTTAAGGAAGTGTTTGACAATCCTGACCTGATAGAATGTGTTGTGAATCTCGTCACACCATTAGTTACAGGAATTGGACATCCTGGTGAAAACCCGTTTATAGGGAAAGTGGCAGACAAGGATCTTACTACACCTTCGCTACTCGGAGTGTACTTCAGGGATCTAGTGAACCGTGTCATTGACCAGAGGGAGAGGAGCAAGGCCGTGCTGGTTGAACAGGTGAAGAAGCAATTCGAGGAACGTATTACGGCTTCGGAGAAGCAGAACAAGGAACTCCATGAGAAAATCGTCGAAATAAACAAAAATGCGGCCAACGCACAGAAACTGCACACCGACCAAATGATACTTTCGGAAAAACAGAACAAGGAGCTGCAGAACAAAATTACAGAACTCAACAAGAGTTCCGAGAACGCCCAGAAGCTCTACAAGGAGCAGATCGAGGCAATGAAGAAGCAGCATGAAACGACCGAAAAGCAAGTCAAGGTCTATGAGGAGCAGGCGAAGAGTTTCAACGAGAACATCACCCGGATGCAGCAGACGAATGCTGCCCTACAGAAGTCACTGACCGAGATAACAACACAGAATGCGAAGTCGGCCAAGGAGCTTGCGGATGCAAAGGCACTGACGACAAGGCTGGAGGAACAACTGAAGCAGGCCGAGAAACAGTCGAAGCCGGTGGGGCTTTATGTGGTGTTAGTGGTGCTGATAGCTATTATATTGTTTTTGATAAGTATCTAATATGGAAGACATAAAGAATATCAAGTATTTATTGAGAGACATAAATATTGTCCGGAAGAATTTTGAGGAAAGGGAAAAGAATGAAGACAACTTCAATATGTTTACCATCCTCAGAAAGGAATCTGACGAGGTATATTTACACTCCAGGTTTCTTTCTGCGTTGTTGGATCCAAACGGGCCGCATAGGTTAGGAACATTATTCTTAAACTCATTTTTAGATAGAATAGGGAGTGATTTTGACTATGACGAGAAGTCTCTTGAAGTTTATCCCAACAATCAGAGCAGGAGCGAATATAAGGAGATAGATATTTGCTTTATAGACAGAGTAACCAAGAAAGCTGTAATGGTAGAGAACAAAATCTATCATGAAGACACCAATCATGAAGATAAGGGACAGCTTGAAAACTATTATGGCAGATTGATTGAAGAGGATAAGATTCCTGAAGACGGAATAGAGGTTTATTATCTTACTTTAGACGGACATGAGCCGAGTGAAGATAGTGTAAAATTAAGTGGTAAATATCCAAAACTACAGGATAAGGTAAAATGTATTTCTTATTCTATAGAAATATTGGAATGGCTACGAGCTATAGTAAAGGAATGTTACAAAAAACCTTCACTAAGAGAATCCATTATTCAATATATTAAGATAGTTGAGAATATGACAAACAATGATCTAAGCGTTGATGAAATAAAAGAATTAAGCAATCTTATAGGGGGAAACGAAGATAATCTTCAAAGTGCTAGGGTTTTGTTAGATAACTTTATTCATATAAAGTGGTATACAATACATGATTTCTGGGAAGAATTGACAGCAGAATTTGTAAATAGAGGCTTTGAAATACAATATCAAGTAAAAAATGAAGACATAGACAATCTTGTGCATGGTAATCAAAAAACAAGAAAAGTTGATTTAGAAATTAAGCTCAAAGACAAAAATATTCCTATATGGATAAAAAATGAATATGATGAATGGCTGTTTTGGGGAGTATATATGGATGAAGAAAATAGAATACCTAAAAGCCTTATATCAAAAATAAATAAACTGACTTCTGAGCATAGTGAATTTGAAAGTGATGAGTATTGGTTGTGCTACAAATATTTCGGGGATGTTGAACAAGAAAAGATTTGTCTTTCTGATTTCTCTTGTGAAGGGACTTTCAAGCTTATTTCAGTGAAATATAGAAATAAGATTATCATTAAGTTAGTAAATATGATTGAAGATTTTATTAATAAGTTGCAAAGTTACTAATGGAAAATAAAGAAATATACGGGAACCAATGTAGGAGCGACAACGCTTTCACCAGGAAAGCAAGGCTGCTCCAGTCTATATACAGGGTGGAGGTAGGTGAAGAGGAAGGAGTCGGGCCTACAAAAGTCTCCAAACGTAAATACGGAAACATGATCAGTTGGGGTGAGGTGTCTGGAAAGAACTTCCTGATGAAGGAGACTTTTGAGTATGCCAAGGAAAGAGTGACCAACAAAAGGGAAAATGAGACGATTGACGGGTTTAGGCTGTTCAACAACCTGCTTTCGAGCCAGCCGATGGCATTCAACCTGTTCCATCCCCTGATGTTACTGTTGAAGCAGGATCCGGCAAAGGTTACGCTTGCCGTGAGGTCGGTCTTCATGAACTTCCCGGTATTTGAGGTAACTGAAATCGGTCTGGAGTTTATACCTACACCCATAGAAAACTACACGAATGACAAGTCTGCCATGGATGCGTACATCAAGTTCATTGACAACAATGGCGGCAAGCATATCATTGCTATCGAGACGAAATATACGGATATGCTCGGTGTGAACGAGGCCAGTCGTTGTGAGGAGCAGAAACAGATGCTCGTTGATACCGGTCTGTTCAGCGCGGACTTTGAGGAAATGCTGACGGGAGGTAAAGTAAAACTCACACAGATTTACAGGAACCTTTTACTTACGGAGCGGTACAGGATGGTCGAAGGACTGAAGGATTCGTATTCAGTGGTTCTTTCACCGAAGGACCATCCGTCAACCGAAGAGGAAATAAATTCGGTTACGGAGCACCTGAAGCCGGAGTATGCCTATAAGCTGAGTGCTGTTACTTTAGAGGACTTTGTAGATATTATGATACAGTACCTGCCGGAGTATTATGCCCAGGTCTATGAGAGGTTCAGGGGGAGATATTTGGAGTTTGGGAAGGTGGATTTGAATTTGTGACAGAATCAAAGTATGGGCAAAAAAAATATATATAGAGGCATATATTTAAAGTCTCATTCAGATGTAGAGAAACTGATATCCCTTATCAACGAAAATGGAAACTTCAAGATAAGTGATTACAATAGGGTCATGCGTAATTCTATAAACTCTAATCAGGCCATGAGAATTAAGCGAAAACTTATAGCTTATGTATTACCACTTGTTACCACAACTCAACCGGTAGGTAAAAAGATAAGGGCATCAAGCGTAGAACAAAGACCTGTTGGAGATGTCATCAAAAACAAAAGAAAAAATATACAATCAAAGAACAGTATATGGGATAATACATATAAAGCCAAGGATTTCATAATAGAAGATGGAAGAATAGTATTAGGCAATTACGAATTAAAGTCTGTACGTATAAAAAAAAACACCCAAACTGGCTGAAAGATATAGAACATGAATTCAAGATTGCACCAGCTTATAGCAACAATGGCTCTGAAATACCTAACAGTTTCCATTTTGAGCCATATACTGACTTGTCTTTCTTACTCGATGCCATAAAACAGCAGGTATAAAAACAAGAAAGACAAGAGAAAATAGACCATGTGTATAAAGACTGGGAGAAAAATCTGAACAAATATCTACATAAGAACGCATTGAATAAATATGGTCAAACCTCATGCGTAATGAAGCTTTCAGATTTTGATGTATATGTAGAAGATGATAAAACACCAAAAGTCTTATTATGGAATCTTTTAAGTAGCTGTAAACCCAATTTGTGCGTACCGAAAAAAGATGTTGTAGTAGAAGACGGAAAAATTGCAATAAGCACTCAAGATATTTCTCTGGTTAAACAGGATTTTGTGAGATATGGAAAGGGTAATGAGTTTGGATTAAAACATAAAGAAAGAGAAATAATAAAAGAGGGTGAACCAGGTTATGTAGAAACACCTTCATGGAAAGGTTTTTTTATCGAATTATGTGAATTGTATGATGAGAAAGTCTTAAGAAGTATCTATAAAGAACTAAAAGAAAAATACATCGATGACATAAATAAAACTCTAAATAAGATAATGTCCAGAGGTACAATCGAAATGAGAACGTATCTAAGTAAAAATGGATTCAACCAAAAATATGAAGAGAGATCTGTAATCTATCTCTATATTGGTTTAAATGGGAAATTATATTTGCCTACAATTACTTATTACTTATATAGTCCAAATAAAAAGATTTTAAATTATGATTTTACATCTGATAGGTTTATGTATGTATCCTTCAGAAACACTAAAAGAGATAGCTACCATATTAGACAAAAACTGGTCCATTATAGAAAAATCAAAAGACTGGATATTGATAGATGAAGTACCAACAGAAAACAGGAATGAAGATAAGACTACAGATGAAATGTATTTAAGAAAGTATTTTGCCGGTAGCAGTATTCTTCGTCAGGTAACAGAATACTATGAAAATAGGCTTGAACTACCTAAAAACTGTTCGTGTAAAAGCCACAACATTCTTTTCTTTGATGAAAACGCAAATCATCTAAGTGATCAGGGATTAGGTGATTCTTTCAAATCGTTCATAGTATGGTCAAAAGAGAAAGATGCTCATATTATCAGATTGCAGCCTACAGATGAGAAATATACAAATTATACATTTGTGGTAGATACTAAGGTATGTTCTTTAGAGGCTGCATCGTATATTATATGGCGTTATTTCGCTTGTCATATGAATAATAAAAGACAAGGGTTTCAACCTAATGGAATTTTCAGGCTTTTTGGCATCTATTCTGTAATAAAGGGAAGATTTACTTAAGTCTCAAGAAGACTTGAAATAATACCATATATACCATTACAAAGTGAATTATTTTCATTATCTTTGGGGAAACACAAAGAATTAAGTCGATATGAAAGATATTAATAGGCTGAAAATCGTACTGGTTGAGAAGAAAAGGACAAGCAAGTGGCTGTCTGAACAATTGAAGATTAACCCTTCTACCGTCTCAAAATGGTGTACCAATTCTTCGCAGCCGGATTTGGCCAATCTTGTCAGGATTGCCAAGTTGCTGGAAGTAGATGTAAAGGAACTCTTGAATATAGATTCTGTGCAGTGGTGGAAGTCAATGGAATAAACATAGAGATAGAATATAAACCGATAAAGCATATACATCTGTCGGTTTATCCACCTGAGGGAAATGTACACGCAAGTGTTCCTGAAGGTATGAGCGAACAGCAGACCAAGATGTTCATTCTGTCCAAATATATGTGGCTGAAAAGCAAGATAGAGGAAGCCAGAAGCCACAACTATCAGAAACCGAGGGAGTATGTAAGCGGAGAAGCCCATTACTTTAAGGGGCAGCTGTACAGGCTGAGAGTAGAACCGAGAAATAGCGGAAAACAGGAGGTTGCAGTTGAAGGAGACTATATCGCAGTATATTGCAGAAGACGGGAAAATGTGGAAGCGCTGCTGAAAGAGTGGTACAGGGCCAGTCTGAAAGAGATTATACCACCACTTATAGAAAAATGGTGTAAAAGAATGCAGATTGAACCACCTTCTTTTGAAGTAAAGTCAATGCCCAAGAGATGGGGGAGCTGCAGCAAGGTGAAGAGACATATTCTGTTCAACCTTGAACTCGCAAAAAAGCCGATAGAATGTATTGACTATATAGTCATACATGAAATGATTCACCTCATGGAAAGGAACCATACCGACCGGTTCTACAGGCTTCTGAACACCTACCAGCCTGGATGGGAAAGAATAAAGGATATGCTTAATGAATATCCGATAATCAGTTAAGGTTAAAGTGAGACAATATGAATGACTATATATCACAAAAGGAAAGGCAATATCAGAATGAGATAGTGAAGTTCTTCAGGGAAAGGCTGAACTATGAGTATCTGGGATCATTCCAGTATCCCCAAAACTCTCAGACAAGAGAAAACGGAGAGAAGAATACTCCGATAATAGAATCGGAACTCAGAAGATTCCTCTCGTCTAAAGAGTATGGATATACAAAGATTCAGATTGAAGAAGCCATCCGTCAGACAAAGGAAATGGCAAGATTGAGTGACAGCAGGCGTGGCATACTTGCCGACACAAACAACAAGCTGTATGAGGTGCTCACAACGCATATCGCAATACAGCCGGATGCTGAGCACCATCATGAGAATGTATATCTGTTCGACTTTAACAACCCTTTGGCCAACAACTTTACAATAGCGGAAGAAGTAAGCTACATTGATGAACTGACCGGAAAGCACAGCAGACCGGATCTGGTTGTCTATGTGAACGGTATCGCCCTCTGTGTCATAGAGCTGAAAAGAAGTACCGTTTCTCTGGAGGAAGGAATAAAACAGAACCTGAGCAATGAGATAGACCTTATACCTTCGTTCTTCACAACGGCCCAGTTCACAGTGGCGGCAAGTGACAAGAACGGATTCAGATATGCGACAATCCTGACCCCACAGAAATTCTGGTGCCCATGGAAAAGAGATGACCATCAAGTGGGGGTCTCATTGACGGACAAAGAGTCATTTGAGGAGTTCTTCAAGAAGGAAACTTTCTTCGATTTGTTCAGGTACGGAGTAATAAATGACGGCGGTACAAAGAAGGTAATGCGACCGCACCAGTATCATGCACTACAGGCTGCCAAGACCAGACTTTCGGAAAAAAACAGCGGTGTAATATGGCACAGCCAGGGTTCAGGTAAAAGCCTGACAATGGTATGGCTTGCAAAATACATACGAAGGAACTTTAAGGATGCGAGGGTACTTGTCATTACAGACCGTACAGAACTTGACATGCAAATAAACAACACCTTTCTGGGAGCCCAGGAAAGCATTCATAGGGCAAAGAGTTCGGATGATTTGCTTGACACACTCCAGAAAGGTTCAGAGTGGCTTATCTGCTCACTGATACATAAATTCGGAAGACATATCGATCCCGTAACCGGGGAGGAAGTAGAGGGTGATGACAATGCACAGCTTCCTCTGGAAAAGTATCTTGAAGAACTGCAGAATATCCTGAAGGCAAAGTATCCGTCCGGATTTGAAGCCAAGGGTCTGAATAAGTTCGTTTTTGTAGATGAATGCCACCGTACACAGGGAGGCCGTCTGCATGAGGCAATGCGTGCCATCATGGGGAATGACGTTATGTTCATCGGATTTACCGGTACACCACTGCTGCATACGGACAAAGCAAAAGGCGGTTATGTGCAATACAACCAGGTTATGAATGAGTCGGAACACCGTTTCGGCCAGTTCATACATAAGTATCTGCACAAGGAGGCCGTTGATGACAAGGTTATTCTTGACCTGCAATATGAAGCAAGGGATGTGGAGCAGGAAGTGCACAGCAAAGAGAAACTGGATTCCATACTTGCTGACATGCTAAAGGATGTGGCAGATGAAAACAAGGAATCGGTAAAGAGCAGATGGGCAACCATGGAAAAGGTCTATTCGAGCAAGGAAAGGATAGAGCGTATTGCGAACTCCATTTTCGATGATATGGGTCAGTACCCACTTAACCAGGACTGGTGCAATGCCATGCTTGTAGCCGGCAGCGTATATTCAGCCTACAAGTATTATGAGTACTTTCAGTATAAGGCAGACAACCATATACTCAGGGACAGGGTTGCTGTGGTAACAAGCTATACAGCATCCGACTATGACCTCAGGAAAAAAGAGAATGGGAATAATACCGCGGTACTGGAATCAAAATATAAGAACGAGCTGTTCAAGAAGTCTCTAACAGACCTGGATGTAAAGAATGGAACGGAGTATGAAGCCAAGGCAAAACGCCTGTTTACGACACAACCGTCACGCATGAAACTGCTTATAGTCGTTGACAAGCTGCTGACCGGTTTTGATGCGCCTTCGGCAACGTATCTTTACATAGACAAGGATATGAGAGACCATAATCTGTTTCAGGCGATATGCAGGGTAAATAGACTGGGTGTAGACTTGAAGGAAGATCCGAACGACAGCAATTCTATGACTATCTTCACACATAAGGAGTTCGGTCTTATTGTTGACTTCAAGCATCTGTTCAACAATATAAAGGATGCCATAACAAACTTTAATGATGAAAATGGCGGTCTGTCAGGATATGACCCGGAAGATATAGAAGGACTGTTGGAGGATGCCATAACCAAAAACAAGAAAAGGTTTAAGGCAGCCGAAGAAGCATACGATGCCATCAAGTCCGATTGGGAAAGAATGGGAATAAATACAGCAGATGAAGTTGTCGAATATTTTCAGAAGGATTTTGAAAATGACCCGGCAAAGGAAAGGCGTATGCTTTTCTATAAGATAGTGCAATCTTTGGCATCATCCTATTCATGTCTGTCTGACTTATATAATAAAAGCAGGATATACCAAGGAAGAAGCCGAAGCAAAGCACAAGAAGGTCGGTGAAGCATCGTCTTTGATGCTCAGAGTGAAGCAGGCATCAGAGGAAGACTTTGATGTGAAAATGTTTGACCCGCAGATGAGAGGACTCTTGGACAGATTCATCAGGGCAGATGAAGCAAATCCAATAATACCGGCTACAGCGGACTTCTCATTCCTGGATCTTCTCACAGCAGAGAGCGATACGGAAGAGACGGCAAAGAAGGCCCTGAAGGAAGCCGGAGGAAGTGCCAAGGCGGCAGCAGAGAAGATCATAGCAAAGGAAAGAATAGTCATCAACGACTGGAAACGGAAGGATAAGGCTATGGGAGAATCGTTTGCAGAAAGGCTGCAAGCAATCATAGACGAAATCAAGAACGAGACAAAGGTTACAACGGAAACAATCAAAAAACTGATCGAACTGCTGAAGTCTATGCATAAAAGGAACAAGACACCTGATGGCATAGAAAGTGATTTTGAAAAGGCACTCTGGAACAACAGAAGTGACTGGACTTCTCTGGAGGAAGAAAGTGAAATCGTCCCTCTAATCAAGGAGATAAGCGAATACTTTATGACCAAAGTCTTTGACGGATGGAAGGACTTTACCAAGCCGGCCGGATTCAAATGCATTAAAGGGCTGAAAAAGATATTGGGAACAAACAGTAGCGAGGAACAAAGCTATATAGTACATAACATAGCAGCAAACAACCTATAATAAAACAATTATGGCAATAAAGAAATCTCAGATATACAGTAAATTATGGAGCAGTTGCGATGCACTCCGCGGTTCGATGGACCCAAGCCAGTATAAGGACTATGTGTTAATCATTCTTTTCGTAAAGTATCTCTCTGACAAAGAAGACGATGAAGACAGTCTTTTTACCATACCGGAGGGATGCAGATTCTCAGACTTTTCAAAACTTAAGTGGAAAATAGGAACAGGAAAAGAAGAAGGAGAAGATGGTATAGGAGAAGCTATAAATAAGAAACTGGAAGCCATAAAGTCTGCCAACAGCATGTTTTTGAGCAAGCTGGTACTACCAAACTTCAATGACCCTGCCAAACTGGGAAAACCAAAGGAAATGACTGAAACCCTGTCAAAACTGATTGCAGTCTTTGAAAGTAGTGAACTTGATTTCAGCAAGAACAGAAGTGCAGATGATGACATCCTGGGGGATGCATACGAGTATCTGATGAAAAACTTTGCGGCTGAAAGCGGTAAAAGCAAAGGGCAGTTTTATACACCGGCAGAAGTAAGCCGTACTATGGCCAAACTGCTGCACCTTGAAGAATTCAATTCACCTTCAACAACTATATATGACCCGACATGCGGCTCAGGTTCGTTGCTTTTAAGGGCAATCTCTGAAACACCAAATGGGGCAACTCCATACGGTCAAGAAAAAGACAATACAACGGCAACTCTTGCTATATTAAATATGCTCCTGCATGGTGTAGATATGGCAAGCATTGAACAAGGCGATACATTGAACAGTCCGGAATTTACCGAGGGCGGTAATCTTAAAACTTTTGACGTATGTGTAGCTAATCCGCCTTTCTCAACTAAGAACTGGATTGGTTCTGAAGGAGAAGATGATGTAAAATACCACCGTTGGAGCAAGGATATGTGTCCACCGGCTAAATGTGGTGACTATGCCTTTTTGTTACATCTGATTGCATCCATGAAGACCGGAACAGGTCGTGGTGCATGTATTCTGCCTCATGGAGTTCTATTCAGGGGAAATTCTGAAGCTACAATCAGAGAGCATATCATCAAGAAAGGCTATATAGAAGGAATAGTAGGCCTGCCAGCCAATATCTTCTTCGGTACAGGTATTCCTGCATCCATAATCATACTGAACAAAGCCGGAGCATCCGACCGCAAGGGAATATTCTTTATTGACGCCAAAGACGGGTTTGTGAAAGACGGTAACAAAAACCGTCTGAGAGAACAGGATATAAAGAGAATTGTAGATACATGGAACATAAGAAAGGACGTGCCTCATTATGCACGTTTCGTATCAAATGAAGAGATAGAGAGAAATGAGTATAACCTGAATATTCCGCGCTACATACAAGCCGTAGACAAGGAAATACAGCAGGATATAGATTCTCACCTTCATGGAGGCATCCCAGCACATGACATTGACAAGATGCAGGGCTATTGGGATGTATGCGGCAGTCTAAAAGATGTATTGTTTGAGAATAGCGGTGAGAAATACAGCCTGAAGGTAGATAAGAATGAGGTAGCAGACACTATAGCATCTGAAAGCAGCTTTAAGCATCAGCTTTCCAATTTTGAGAATTCTATAGAGAAATGGTCAGATGAAGTCAGACCTAAGTTGCTTTCACTATGTGAGAATGTCAAGCCCAAACAGCTGATAACAGTATGGTCGCAATCTCTGCTGGATATCATGAAGGAAGACAGAAGTCTTGTAGACCAATATGATACTTACCAGCAGTTATTGACATACTGGAACGATACCATGCAGGATGATTGTTACCTGATTTCACGTGACGGATGGAAGGTACCCCTGGTTACCGGAGATAAAAAGAATTTTACATACGAGGATATGACATGTGAACTTCTGCCGGTAGCAATCGTGCTTGATGAATATTTCGGTGAAGAACAGAATGAAATTGAAAGACTTTCCACCGAAATCGCACAGTTACAGAGTGAACAGCAAGATATGATAGAACAGGCCAAGGAAAACTCAGGAGAGGAAGATGATGATGAATTAAAGAAAATCGTGGATCAGGTTAAGAAGTCTGCTTCTTATAAGGCTAAAGA
>ULRH01011504.1_pt1 | contig 26005 bp, 21 predicted proteins | sample 1955271 | NCBI WGS metagenome assembly ULRH01 (sample SAMEA4835677, study PRJEB28245) | human gut metagenome | biome: gut microbiome; material: fecal sample | place: Denmark | collected 2008 | reverse complement strand
CGGCCAGTATTTCGCATTTTACGGCGATATGGGAAACCCGGAGGATGCTGAAGCTTTTGTGACAAAATCCGTACAGACCTTCGGCATTCCGGAAATCTTTGTTAACAATGCGGGAATCTCCCATATCGGTCTGCTTCAGGATATGACTCCACAGCAATGGGATGACCTTCTGCGCACCAATCTTTCCTCTGTCTTTTATACAAGCCGTATTATCATTCCTTATTTTCTGCATGAAAAGCATGGCAGGATCATCAATATCTCCTCCGTATGGGGCAATGTGGGTGCTTCTACAGAGACGGCCTATTCTGCTTCCAAGGGCGGGATCAATGCCCTGACAAAGGCTCTGGCCAAGGAACTGGCTCCCAGCGGTATCCCGGTCAATGCAATTGCGTGCGGTATGATTGATACTTCGATGAACGCCTTTCTCGATCCGGATGAACTATCTGCCCTGACTGAGGAAATCCCGGCCGGCCGCGCCGGTACCCCAGAAGAGGCTGCCGCACTGGTCCGTCAGGTTGCAGAAGCCCCGGAATATATGACCGGCCAGATCATCACTCTGGACGGAGGATGGATCTGACCGGAAGGCGTCTGTTTATTTCTCGTAGAATTCTTTCGTCTGGATGATCTCTGCCGGCACATCTACATGATCCTTTTCCCATACACGGAATTTCAGATCATATTCCCGGAGCTTTTTGCCCTTTTCCCGTTCATAGCGGGCCATCGCATTCTGGAATACCGGCTGCGCCTCCAGATTCTGGCGGAGTTCCAATGCAAATGGACAGTATGTCGCCAGAATCTCTCTTACCGGCTTACTGAGAAGCATGCCTCCCTGTGATTCATGCAAAATCCAATTGCTGTAATCTGCCGCAAAAATCTCTCTGCTGTTATTTCGATGCTTCTGAATCTGAAGCTTTAATTTTTCCTTGCGCTCATCGGACAATTCACGATTCTTACGATAAAACTGCAGAAAATCAGAATATTCACTGGTCAGGGATTTGTACTGGATATTGTTCCAATAAACACCCTGCATGGTACGGCAAAGCTCCCAGCGGAATGCTCCGGTCAGATGTACTACTGATTTGTCCAGATCTCCCTCCATAAAGACAGGAAGCAAAAGACGTCCCGGTGTATTTCGTTTTCTGCCACTGAGTTCCTGCCACATAATGTCCTTGGAACCAACCGTCGGCAAAAGGATCACATCAGGACATACCTCCTGCTGGATAAACTCCTTTTTGATACCCGGCACTTCCTTCCGAAACAGCACTTCCCGGTAAAATGCCGAAAAGTCAATACGGCGCAGTCTGTTGAATGCTGCACAGATCTTCTCCTTGGACAGAAAATTCTTTTCCAGTGCCGTACATCCCTCGGTATACAAAAACGGTACAAAAGATACGATCTGCCCACTGACCAGACGGTGTGTAATACGGAACATATTTGTCACTTCAAAATGCAGCTTCTGCTCCGAATCCTTCAACAACCCGTCCCGTTGCTGCGATGTAATCTCTTTATTTTTAACCTTTTCCCGGAGATTCTCCTCATAATCCAGATCAAATTCATTTTTTGACGGCATTCTTTCACCATTCATAATGGCCTGAAGCCACTCCTTCATATCATATACCTGACAGCCATTCTGATGGACTCCGCCATTGTCCAGAGCCAGCAGATCCTCGATGAGATCCTCTCTCAGCAGGCGTTCACTCAAAAAGCCGTACCGCAGGAACAGATCCACCTCAACAGGAGTCTCTTCCTTGGAATAAAAATCCTTCAAAAAAACCTTCTCGTAGATCGGATAATATGCTTTCATTAATGAACGGCGCAGATTTCTCACCTCATCCGATGAGCTTTCCTTGTCCTTCAGCGCTTCAAACTGTCCTACAAGGGTTTCAAAGTGCTCTGCTTCCCCCGCCTCAATCTCACCAAAAGCAAGAATGGTTCCCAGAGTATCCACAAGCTCTGCCGCATCAATATCCGATGTCTCCACCAGCGCAAGGGTATCCCCTGCCACATCCAGTGCATTTCCTGTGCTGCGGCCGGGATTCAGCAAATTAAAATACGTTTCTTCCATTGCCGCCCTGTCAATGGCACTCTCTACATCTGCCCGCTTCATCAAAACGCCTTCCAGCACATTGATCCGGTCAATCACCTCATCCAGTTCTGACATAACCTCCCCGGCATCCTGGTCTGCTCTCTGCAGGATCAACGCAAATCCGGCAACAGAGGCGTAAAGATTCCTGCCATCCAGGATCAGATGACGCATCATCAGCTCCAGATACTCCGCCAGGGACTTGCTATAGTCATGAAGCTGATGCAGCAGATCTACCTGCTCCCGTACATGATAAAGACAAATTTCTGCAGAGCTGCCGTAAAATGCTTTTTGTACATCCATAGGAACCTTGGCACACGCCTGGTAATAATGAACCTTGTCCAATGAAAGCATCTGCGGTTCATCAAAAGGATGCAGCTTTTCCAGTGCCGGAAGCTCCTGAAAATATGCACCGGTCTCCTTTGATATTTCCTGACACTTCCGGTACACTCTGTCAACCAGTTCATATGCTCCCTGTGCAGCCTCCTGCAGCTCTTCATATGCAGCTTCCTGCTCTGCCAGAGAGCGATGAAGCCCTGATACCATCAAAGCCACATAGTCCTTGTTGATCTGCATGATCTTACGGATATCACTCATTGCACCGGAAGATGGAAATACATAGATCACTGCGTTGGTCTGTGCCGTATATGTTACACTATGGGCTCCTCTGTTGAGATCGCGTACCCCAAGAAAGCATCCCGATCCAACTACCAGATTGATGCCATAACCGTGTACCCGTATCCTGCCCTTAACTACCATTGCAATAGAATCAAGAAACTCTCCCGCTTCGTATATATCTGTCCCCTTAAGGATCTGATTAATACTGCCCTTTTTCAACTCTGCTTTCACTGCTTCTCCCCCTTTGTACCCGAACATTCAGAATATACATTTATTTTACCAAAATCTACGCCAGAAATAAAGAAAAAAGTGGCATTTCGTCCACTTTTCCAACTAACTAAAAATATTTATATATTTATTTTAAAAACCGTGCATTCTGCGTTGTACACATCTCTGCGGACGTTACCGGTACAGTTAGCTCGGCTCCGGCAACCTCACGGCACACGGGAGGGCTCACTTAGTGCTGCTAGGTTCCCCTCCTGACACGGTTCATGAGTTCCCATTGCGCGAGACCAAAACGTCAACACCACTTATACCGGGCAGCTCCACAATCAATGCATCCGAAGCAGAACATCACCCCTGCTGTAGCGGATTGCAGGTACAGGGCACCGCTATCTCCCCGGCTAGCACGGAAGCTTTATGACATACTTCATATTTCACACAATATATATACTAGGTAAGGCTCATTATATCCTCTCCCACAGGATATTGTCAAGATATATTTCCTTGTTATTTTTCCCTGCCCATGCTAAACTAATCAGCAGACAAAAACAAAAGGAGGTATGATACCATGCGATCGGAATATGAGACAAAACGCCTTCTTCTCAGCGTCAGTCATCCTGACAAGGCCGCCAGCATCCTGACATTCTATGAAAATAACCGTGATTTTCTGGAGCCATACGAACCCTCCAAAAGACCCGGTTTTTATACATTGGAATTCCAGCGTTCAAACCTCACTTTTGAATATAATTCCTTCGTGAAATCCCGCTATCTGCGCATGTGGCTTTACGACAAACAGCAGCCGGAGATTCCCGTGGGCACTGTCTGTTTCAGTAATTTTCTCCGGGGTGCTTTTTCCAGTTGTATGATCGGATATAAAACAGACAAAGACCATCTCCGCAAAGGCTATATGATGGAGGCCCTCTCCTTTCTGATTCCTCTGGTATGCCGTGAATATCGTTTTCACCGTATTGAAGCATATGTTATGCCGGATAATCTCCCTTCCATCGCTCTTCTGGAGCAGCTGACCTTCCACCGGGAGGGATTGCTTCATGACTTTGCCCAGATCAACGGTCAGTGGGAAAATCATTACATTTATACATATCTTGCATAGAGTCCCGGCATTTCCGGTCAGAACACATCAGCTTTCATTGGATGACTTTTTCTCTGCTTTCTTTTTTTGACGCAGATCTTTGAAAAAGTCCTTTAAAAGCTTCTGGCAATCCTCTTCCATAATGCCGGTTTCCATACGAACCCGGTGATTCAGACGATCCATCTGCAGCAGGTTTATGATGCTTCCCGCACATCCCGCCTTAGGATTCATCGCTCCGATCACAACCTCCGGAATCCTCGCCTGTACAATAGCTCCTGCACACATAGGGCATGGCTCCAACGTGACATACATGGTACATTCCTCCAGACGCCAGTCTCCCAGCTTTTTACTCGCCTTTCGTATCGCTGCGATCTCTGCATGACCCAGTGCTGTTTTCTGCTGGTTTCTTTTATTGTAGCCTCTGGCAATGATCTTGTCCTTATACACGATCACACAACCTATCGGCACATCCCCTGCCTCTGCCGCTTTTTTAGCCTGACGCAGCGCCTCTTTCATATATTTTTCCTTAACCGCGATCTCTTCTGCCATTGCAATCCCTGCTCCATTTTTATTTTATGTAACTTTATTTTAGCACAGATTGCCCCTGTTGGAAAACCTGCATTTTCGAAATACTTTCTCCGGAAGCTCCGTTTTCGGAAGCATCACTAAGAAATTCGGTAAAGCCAGTAGCCAAAGGCACCCTGACGATCCTTTACAGGAGAAAGAGGCTGGAAATGTGTCATCCGGCATTCCTCTGCCCATCTTCCGTTATCCTCGCTATATATACCGGGTACACCAATTCCATAACTGTCACCATCCATCCGGGTAAAGATCAGATGGCGGTAACAATAATATCCCCGAAGCAGAAACGGATTGCCCGCCAGTGACCAGTACGCTACCGGAAGATTCCCGATATCCTTCAGGTCGATCCGCACACATTCTCCCATGCCTGCCGTCTCAAAAGGATACATTTTCGGAAATACCCGCAGCATTTTTTCACAAAATTCCCGCGAGCGTGTTTTGGGGTTCTGCTGCCTCCCCTCCGGCATAGCATCCCTGTCTTCGCAGCCTCCCGCCGACACCGAGGAAGCCTCCATCTGGGGCACTTCCGATTCAGGCACAGTCTGCCCTTGCTCAAGTTCTGTCCGCTCCGGTCCAAGCCTTGTCTGCTCCGGCCCAAATTCTGTCTGCTCTGGTATGACATACTCCTTTTTCCTGCCAATTTTTCCTCCCTCCGGTGCAGCCGGCTCCACTTCCGTATGCTCTGATCCTTCGGAGATTTCTGTGTCTGTATCTGTGCCATGCTCCGAGATGACGATATCCTTCCATGTCGTTGCATAAAATACATTCTGCGATCCCGTAATATAAATTCCGTCTATCTGTTCAAAGGAATAATCTGTTCCCGCCACATGCACCTGGGAAGTCTCGATCCTTCCGGCAAAGGTATTGCCATTTCGTGCAAGCTTTCCCGCCGGCACCGGAAGAAGTCCCTCTTCCTTCTGTATAAAAAATGACATTCCCGGGGATGCTGAGATTGTATCCTGAAATCTCACAGTAACGCGACATTTACCATTTCTTAATTCAATCCTCGCATAACCGACATTTTTCCCCTTGATTCCCTTCTCATATCGATAAAGATAGGAAACCATCCTCTGATACCCGCTCATATTTCCTCCATTCCGGAATGATCAACCCGGCAATACCGAAAAACATCATCCTCTTTATTTTCTATATGACTTTGCAGCTGATGCCAGAGACCGCTGCACTACAATCTGCTTTTGATCCCCGTGTCATAATACATAATATATGTACATACTCCATCCCTTAGAACAGGTGTGGACAATTTGTCAATTAATTGTTATACTGAATTTTACGTGTATAAAGAAAGGAAGGATTATTATGAGCGAAAACTGTTCCCATGATTGTGGAAGCTGTTCTGCTGACTGCAGCAGCCGTTCCCCTCAGAATATGATTGAACAACCAAATAAAGAGAGCCGTATCGACAAGGTGATCGGCGTTGTCAGTGGAAAAGGAGGCGTTGGCAAGTCCATGATCTCCTCTATGCTGGCTGTCAACCTCCAGAGAAAGGGACACCATACTGCCATTATGGATGCCGATGTGACAGGACCTTCTATTCCAAAGGCTTTCGGGATCACAGAGCATGCCATCGGCACGGACACGGTTATCTACCCGGTAGAAAGCAAGACCGGCATCCAGACCATGTCTGTCAATCTCCTGCTGGAGGACTCCAACGACCCGGTCATCTGGAGAGGACCTGTCATTGCTGGTACTGTAAAGCAGTTCTGGACAGATGTATTATGGAAGGATGTTGACTATATGATCGTGGATATGCCTCCGGGAACCGGTGACGTGCCTCTGACCGTATTTCAATCTCTTCCGGTAGACGGAATCGTTATTGTGACTTCTCCTCAGGAGCTTGTTTCTATGATCGTCGGCAAAGCAGTTCGTATGGCACAGATGATGAACATCCCAATTCTCGGTATCATTGAAAATATGAGCTATGTGGAATGTCCGGACTGCGGCAAACAGATCCATATCTTCGGAGAAAGCCATGTTGATGAGGTTGCAAAGCAGTATAATCTGCCGGTTCTTGGCCGCATCCCAATGACTGCCGAGATCGCTGCTGCCAGCGATGCCGGTAATGTCGAGGAGCTGCAGGGAAATTGGTTTGATGACGCTGTTGCTGCCATTGAGAAGCTGTCATAATTTTTGACGGATCACTTTATTCTGACACACAACAAAGCCGGTGGGCTGCCACATTTGTGACAGCCCACCGGCTTTTTATCTTTAAAACTGCTCCATGAACTCTTACAGCTTCTCGACACCAAGCGTAACCTTCTCGCCGTTGATACTCCATTCCTTGACAAAACCCTTTGCTCCATCATAAGAAACCTTGTCGGCCAGAACCTCAGACTTGATCTGTGCCTCATTGTCCTGAATCACCTTCTGAACCTTATCATTGTCCTGCATGCTGACTCTGATATGATCCATCACCTCAAAGCCTGCATCCTTACGCATAGTCTGAACCTTACTGATGATCTCGCGTACAAAACCTTCCTCCAGAAGCTCCGGTGTCAGGTTCGTATCAAGAACCACCGTAATGCCGTGGTCACTGTCAGAAACATAGCCCTCCATCTGCGCTGCTTCAATCAGAAGATCATCCTTCTCCAAAGCCTCATCCTGACCATCGACCTGAATCGTCAGAGTTCCCTTTTCATTCAACTCTGCCATAGCTGCCTGACCGTCAAGCTCTGCAAGAATCTGTCTCACATCATTGATCTTCTTGCCAAAACGACGTCCCAGCGTCTTAAGCTGTGGCTTAAAGCTATAGGTTGTCAGCTTGCTCACATCATCAGTCAGCTCTGCTTCCTTCACATTCAGCTCGTCACGGATAATATCTACATAGAAGTCACTGAGCTCCTTGCCGGCTTTAATATACATCTTGCCGATCGGCTGTCTGTTCTTGATATTGGCGGTATTTCTGCAGGCACGTCCGATCACGACCGCCTCCAGTACAACCTCCATATCAGCCTCAAGCTGAGAGTCAATATGTGCCTCATCCACCTCCGGGAAGTCACACAGATGTACGCTCTCCGGTGCACTTGGATCGATAGAGCATACCAGATTGCGGTAAATATCCTCAGTCATAAATGGGATCATTGGTGCAGCCGCTTTGGAGATCGTAACAAGTGCGGTATAAAGAGTCATATAAGCATTGATCTTATCCTGCTCCATTCCCTTTGCCCAGAAACGCTCACGGCAGCGACGTACATACCAGTTACTCATCTCATCCACAAACTCCTGCAGTGCTCTTGCTGTCTCCGGGATACGGTATGCAGCCAGATTTTCATCCACAGCCTTAACGGTACTGTTCAGACGGGACAGAAGCCATTTATCCATAACAGAAAGCTTGTCATAATCTAATGTATATTTCGTTGCGTCAAACTCATCAATATTTGCATAAAGTACAAAGAATGCGTAGGTATTCCAAAGAGTCCCCATAAACTTACGCTGTCCCTCCTGTACAGCCTTTCCGTGGAAACGGTTCGGCAGCCATGGGGCACTGTTAATATAGAAGTACCAACGAATCGCATCAGCACCATACTTATCCAGCGCATCAAACGGATCTACCGCATTCCCCTTGGACTTACTCATCTTCTGTCCATTCTCGTCCTGAACGTGACCCAGAACGATAACATTCTCATAAGGAGCCTTGTTAAACAGAAGGGTAGACTCTGCCATCAGGGAGTAGAACCATCCTCTTGTCTGATCCACAGCCTCAGAAATAAACTGTGCCGGGAACTGCTGCTCAAAGAGATCCTTATTTTCAAATGGATAATGATGCTGTGCAAACGGCATTGCTCCGGAATCAAACCAGCAGTCAATAACCTCCGGAACACGGCGCATTGTCTTGCCGCAGTCCGGACATGTAAATGTTACGGCGTCAATATACGGACGATGAAGCTCTACCTTGGCATCCTCCGGATTGCCGCTTCTCTCCGCTAACTCTGCACGGCTTCCGATAGACTCCTGTCTGCCACAACCCTCACACTCCCAGATATTTAACGGAGTACCCCAGTAACGGTTTCTGGAAATACCCCAGTCCTGAATATTCTCCAGCCAGTTTCCGAAACGTCCGGAACCAATCGACTCAGGAATCCAGTTGACCGTATTGTTGTTGCGGACCAGATCATCACGAACCTCTGTCATCTTGATGAACCATGACTCACGGGCATAATAGATCAGCGGAGTATCACAACGCCAGCAATGAGGATAATCATGCTCAAACTTCGGAGCTGCAAAAAGCTTACCGGATGCGTCCAGATCCTTTAACACCTCCGGATCTGCCTTCTTTACAAAAAGTCCCGCAAACGGAGTCTCCTCGCTCATCTCACCCTTGCCGTTTACAAACTGTACAAACGGCAGATCATAGTTACGTCCCACATTTGCATCATCCTCACCAAATGCAGGAGCAATATGAACAATACCGGTACCATCGGACATCGTAACATAAGTATCACAGGTTACAAAGAAACCTTTCTTGTGCTGCTTGTCCGCACATTCCTTTGCGCAGGCATAAAGCGGTTCATATTCCTTATGCTCCAGATCACTTCCCTTATATGTTTCCAGCACCTCATATGCCTTAACGCCTTCCTCCTGTGCCAGACCACCAAGTACGTTGTCTGCCAGAGCCTCGGCCAGATAATAGGTATATCCGTCTGCCGCCTTAACCTTAATATAAGTATCCTCCGGGTTTACACAAAGTGCCACATTTGATGGCAGTGTCCAAGGAGTCGTGGTCCATGCCAGGAAATACGCATCCTCGCCAACCACCTTAAAACGAACGATTGCAGAACGCTCCTTGACCAGCTTATAGCCCTGTGCTACCTCCTGGGAAGAAAGAGGTGTACCACATCTCGGACAATAAGGTACGATCTTGAACCCTTTATATAGAAGCTTCTTGTTCCAGATCTCCTTCAAGGCCCACCACTCGGACTCGATGAAATTGTCATCATAGGTGACATATGGATTGTCCATATCTGCCCAGAAACCAACGGTGCCGGAGAAGTCCTCCCACATTCCCTTATATTTCCAGACAGACTCCTTACACTTCTTAATGAAAGGCTCCATACCATATTCTTCGATCTGCTCTTTGCCATCCAGACCCAGAAGCTTCTCTACCTCCAGCTCAACCGGCAGTCCGTGGGTATCCCATCCTGCTTTACGAGGTACCATATATCCCTTCATAGTTTTGTAACGGGGGATCATATCCTTAATAACGCGGGTAAGCACATGACCAATATGAGGCTTACCATTTGCGGTAGGCGGTCCATCATAAAAGGTATAAACCGGCTTTCCCTCTCTTGCCTTCATGGACTTCTCAAAAATCTGCTGATTTCGCCAGAATTTTCCTACGTTTTTTTCTCTGTCAACAAAATTCATGTCAGGTGAAACTTTCTGATACATACGTTTTCCTCCTTCTAAAATATCTGATCCAAAGCAGACCGGTATCAACAATCTGCTTATCTGCGAACCGTTATATAAATAAGGGCAAAACCAGCGTTTTGCCCTCCAAGAATTGCTTCGCAATTCTCGTTGGCTTCCCTCTACGCTACGAGCATTTTCCTATACACTAAAAAAGACCTTCATCCTAAACAGGATGAAAGCCGTAACATTCATAACCACCTATTTAATCTGTACGGAAAATGGGGCAGTGAAATTCTTTGCCCTTGTGTACACCACATTGTACGCAATAACGATTCGATACATACCCCTATAACGGCGGGATCCGTCAGGCTGTACTGATAACACAACGTTCCAGTCTGCAACTCAGGAGTGATCTTCCCTCATCTATCCAAGAGAATACTCTCTATGCATCCGGTTCGCACTATCCCGGACTCACTGAAGCGTTTCCAAACAAGGTACTGTCTCCGTCACAGTTTTTCACTATAGTTTTATATTAGTATCCTTTTCGCTGCTTGTCAACCGCCAACGGGTAAATTCATAAATAAATTATTGTTCTCCCGTTACATCTGCAGGAGTAAATCTTTCCCAGACACTTCCGGTTCAGCCTCAGAGCCTTACATACAATAAAATTTAACTATCCTTCCCTTTCAGCTTTGTTGCCGACATCCGGACCATCTCAAAAATATATTCTTTGACACGATCGTCTGCACGGCGGTACAGTTCCAGAAGGCGTAGTTCATCATCCGTAAATGTCATGGAATCTATTCCAAGAAAAAAACCTATCGGCACATCCATTCCCTTTGCAATGTTTTCCAAAGTACCATTCGGAATAGATATTTTTCCATTCTCATAACGACTTAATGTTTGCTGTGTCATATGAAATTTTCTTGCAAATTTATCCTGAGTAAGTCCGTTTTCCCTACGGACATTACGAACTCTCATTCCAATTTCTTTGTCACTTAAAGCCATATATACACCTTCTATATTTTAACAAATGTCCATTTCTGCTGCATATTTTTTCTTTATGTATCCGATATATACGATTATACTTGTGTAATATGGTTAATTTTATTCTGTTTGCGTTTGCGTATAATCTTATAGAGAGTATATTCTTTTTTCGAGCAAAAAAAACTCTTGTCTGATATTTATTTTTTTGATAAAATCAATTTTTGCAAACATACAAATTAGGAAAATGAACTAAAAATATTTTTCATCTTTTTTATTGTTTGAATATGATTAAACACAATGTTTTTTATGCCAATGTATTTGCAAAAAATATTAGATTTGTTATGATAAAAATGTAACTTAAGAGGAGGCGGATTTTGATGAACTCTTTTAATCGGGAACAATATCTGAAACAATTACGGATGTACTACTCCGGAGACCGTAATGATACAGAACAGTTTCTCGAAGAGATGAGCGATTCTTTGGACTGTTATCTGAAAGAACATCCTTCTGCTACGACAGTGGAAATCTTTCATCATTTCGGACATCCAAAAGAACTTGAGGAACAATATGAGGAAGCTGTTGCAGCACAACACAGGGAGCATAAAAAGAAGTTTTTCAAAACTGTGATCATTGCGATCTTTGCTGCATGTCTGCTAATTTTGGGAGCATTTATTCTTCATTCCTGCGAAATACTTAACGAAGTTAATGGACATTCCGAAGTGATTATAAAAGAAAAAGAAATAAAAAACGAAAAACCAGATAACCCCAGTCCTTCAATAATTCTCCCCTCCGACAACCCACAGATTCGCATTATCGATTAGGAGGAATTACTATGAAAAAACTTTTTAAAGCACTCACTTGTTTTGCACTTTCTCTGTCTATGCTGGCATCAAGTCTGCTCACAGCAGCTCCGGCATCCGCATCGTCAGATGCCACAACAGTCTCAGAGGAAACCATCCAGTTAGAGGATGGGGCATACTGCATTGTAACAACAACCGAAACTATGATCCCATCTGTAGCACGCGGAAAAACAAAGACAAAAGCGGCAGAGAAAATTTATCGGTACTATAACGCCAGCAATGTTCTCTCTTGGGAATATACTCTTCATGCTACATTTATGTATGATGACTATCTTGTTGTATGCTCTGATACATATAATGAAACCAATATATACAATCCAAAAAAATGGATTTATAAAAGTGGAAAGCATTGGAAACAGGGCAACACCGCTTACGGTCAGGTAACAATCCACTTAATTGGAACCACTTCTTCAAAAACTGTCAATTTACAGATTTCATGTAGTAAACATGGCGTTCTGAGCTAACAGAAAGGAATATTCATGCGCTCATTTCTATTAACCCGGCGATTGTATTTTCTCAGCCGCACTTTAATCCGGCACAAGTTTTCAACGTCAGAAGTCAGTCATACCAAGGACGATATATCTCCGGCATGTTTATCACTTTACAGTGATATGTTGCAATACAGTGAAGATCATCCTGATTATGGATACCGTGAAATTTATTGTCACTTTGTTGACGATGATACACGGAAGATGCTCGACCTAAGACACCGTCAAAAAATCCTGTTGGCAATTGCTATAGGCTGTATCGCTATTATTGTCATTGGATATTTTATTTTAAACCGCCTTACAGCATATCTTTTAGAAAATGTTCCAATTTCTTATATTAAGGTGTGACATTTTTTCTAAATATGTGTTATAATGAGAGATACATAAAAAACTATAGAAAGTTGGATGGATAGCGATGGGCATAAAAGATAATTTAAAGCGTGGAACTATTGAAATGATCCTTTTGCATTTACTGGAGCAGGAAGATAAGTATGGATACCAGTTATCACAGGATCTCGAAAAGCAGAGTGAGGGCGATTACCAGTTAAATGAAGCTACAATGTACCCAACACTCTACCGTTTAAAAAAGAATGGTTATCTTGACGAGCGTAAGGTTCAGGTGGTTGGAAAGCGTTTCCGTGTCTACTATCATCTGACAGAGGCCGGCAAGCAACATCTTGAGGAAACAAAACGAGAGTATTACAGCGTTTGTGCTTCTGTAGAGAAGGTGCTTTCTTATCGGGAGCGTGCTTCTGTCACCCCCTCCGGAACCGAAGGATGATCATTAAACTTTAAAACAATCAAATAAGGGGAGGATTTATTTCAAATAGAAATAGATTCTCCCCTATAAGTGTTTCTATACAGTATTTATTCAATTTATCTGTTTTGTTCTAACGATATCACAGCCATTTTTATAGCATCTTCTTTTGTATCCGCAGCTCCCATAAAGCCTGTCGCATGGCAAAACCGTGCGGTAGCTACACCGCTGACACCCGGAAGCTCTGAAGGATCACACCCCCACCACTCCTTAGGAAAATCACAGACAAGACTCCGATCCTCTTTGGATTTTGGTACACCCTGTACACTATATCCTCCCCGATTCGATGGATATACCGTAAACTGATAGCTGCTGCCAATCACATCCCGTTTCCATGGTACATAGCACGGCAGGATCAGAATCTCTCCATCACTCTCCTCCATAGCTTTTTTTACCACATCGGATGCCCGGCGAAGTCCCTGTATACTCTCTATATATCGAATCAGAATCTTCTCCGCAAAGGTTTCTGCCTCCCAGAATCGATCATCATAGGAAGCATCCGAATCCCATCCCGGATTAAACTTTTCCATAAGCTCTGACAGGATATTCTCAGATCCTGTATTATCTGATTCATCCAATGGCTGAATAAACTTCTCATCGAAATCAGCCGCCTCCTGCTCTGTCAGGAAGTAAGTGCCAAATTCTCTCCAAAGAAGTCCAAAAGCTGCATAAGGCACACCATTTTCACGAATTTCTTTGTCCTGCTGATGATGGTCGTACTTTCCTCTTCCAATATCATATACAATGCCATCGAAATCCTCCGGTACATCAAATCCACGCGTCACCTCAATCGCAGGATTCAACAGGCGTAAAAACGCCGTAGAAAACACGTCATCCGCATGAAATTTAGCTCCATGAGTAAATCCATGATCCGGCACAAGTCCGGTAACCTCTTTTTCAAATTCTATCATAATTTCGTTGTCCTCCTGGTCTGTAGTTCCCCTGACAACAAAAAGCCCCTGTTGCGAGGCTTTTTGCTTCATATGGATTTCCATTCTATGATTTTGCTTTTTATGCAAGAATGCCTGTTACAGCATTGCTTCCAGGGACTCACGGACTGCCTTGATAAATCCCTCACTGTTTAATACCGTAACGTCCTTCATACTGGTGATCAGCGCCAGATCCTTTGTCATCTTTCCACTCTCAATCGTAGAAAGTGTTGCTTTCTCAAGCTTGTCGGCGAATGCCATCAGCTCCGGAATGTTGTCCAGCTCACCACGCTTGCGAAGAGCACCTGTCCAGGCAAAGATTGTTGCTACAGAGTTTGTTGATGTCTCCTCGCCCTTCAAATGCTTATAATAATGTCTCTGAACGGTTCCATGGGCAGCCTCATACTCATATACACCGGAAGGAGAAACCAGTACAGAAGTCATCATTGCCAGAGAACCACATGCAGAGGAAACCATATCGCTCATAACATCTCCGTCGTAGTTCTTGCAGGCCCAGATAAATCCACCCTTTGCCTTCATAACGCGGGCAACGGCATCATCGATCAGAGTATAGAAATACTCAATACCGGCTGCCTCAAATTTGTCCTTGTATTCCTTATCATAGATATCCTGGAAAATATCTTTAAAATTATGATCATAAATCTTTGAAATCGTATCCTTGGTTGCAAACCACAGATCCTGCTTTGTATCCAATGCGTAGTTAAAGCATGCCTTTGCAAAGCTTGTGATGGATTTGTCTGTATTGTGGATACCCTGAATAATACCCGGTCCATCAAACTCCTGAATCGTCTGACGAATCTCTTTGCCGTCCGCACCGGTAAATACGAGCTCTGCTTTACCTGCGCCAGGCACCTTGATCTCTGTATTTTTATAAACATCTCCATAGGCATGACGTGCCAATGTGATCGGCTTTTCCCAGTTCTTTACACAAGGCTCGATGCCCTTTACCTGAATTGGTGCACGGAAAACAGTACCGTCCAGCGCTGCACGGATCGTACCATTTGGAGACTTCCACATTTCCTTCAGATTATACTCTGTCATACGAGCTGCATTCGGTGTAATCGTTGCGCATTTTACAGCAACACCATACTTTTTGGTTGCCTCTGCAGAGTCGATCGTTACCTGATCGTTTGTCTCATTACGGTACTCCAGTCCGAGATCATAATACTCTGTCTTCAGATCAATAAAAGGAAGAAGCAGCTCATCCTTGATCATTTTCCAGAGAATTCTGGTCATCTCGTCGCCATCCATCTCAACTAACGGTGTCTTCATCTCGATCTTTGCCATGTCATTATCCTCCATTTTTGCAATATGTATGCCGGATTTATTGAAAATCTCCGGCAAATGTTTCGTATACTGATACACATGTATGCATTAGAACATCACTCTCTTTAACTATACCACAAAAAAGCATGATGCACAAATTGGTTTCCGGAGATTTCCGAATTTTCCGTGATATTTACTGGAAAAAATTTATATTTTCGTGCAATGTTCCAAAAATATAACGTCCCTATTGACCTTTGCAATGCGTGGTGTTATACTCCAGACACTTTACAATATTTCTCCCCCGGCAAGGAGGGAGTTCTCTATGAAACATTCATTATCATTTCGACGATATCTTCTCGTCATACTCACGACACTGTCAATCCTTCTGGGACTTTTCAGCATTCCCATCGTCTCCTGCAAAGCCGCAGCCAGATCCACAGGAAAAACAGTTTCCAGACCTAAGATCACATTAAATACCAGAAAAATATCCATGGAAAACGGAGAAATTTTTTCACTTCGGGCATCTGTATCCAACGGCACCTGTCCTGTCTACCGCAGCAACAAAAAGGGTGTTGCCGTCGTGGACAGCAATGGCGTGATCACCGCCTGCAAACCGGGTACTGCCATAATCTCTGTCAAAGCAGCAAAAACCACGGTTACCTGTCGCGTTACGGTTAAAAAACCCGTGATCAAACTGAATCACATCTATGCAAAGCTTTTTCGATGCCAACAGATCCAGCTGACCGCCGAGGTATCTTCCGGGATCCAGCCATCATGGAAATCCAGCCGTCCCCGCATCGCAACTGTCAACGACAATGGACTTGTGTGCGCCCAGAAACACGGCACTACAATCATTACCGCCAAAGCGGATGGCGTATCCAAAACCTGCGAGATTGAGGTAGAATCTCCAACCATTCGTATATCTTCTACTTCTCTGACCATGAAAGCCGGAGAAACGCGTACACTCGATTACATGGTCTCCAGTGGCAATGCACCACTGATCAAATCAAACAAGCCAAATATCGTCCAGGTAGATCAGCTTGGCAATCTTACTGCCCGAAGTGCAGGAACTGCTGTCATTTCCTTTACCGAAGATGGCACAAAAGAAACCTGCACTGTCCGGGTTCTGAAATAGGATAATATTTACCCCAAAACCAATAGAATACAAAACGGGGGGAGAAATATTGTAAGGTATTTTTTCTTTGTGACATATCAATCCGTCAGCTTGTAAACACACCATAAATCCGCTATACTACAATCAAGAAGACGGTGAAGGGATGGAAGAAATGACAGAAAAAGAATTGATCACTTCAGTTTATAACAAACATTTCTGCGGAATGGAGGATTTATATGAGTGAAGAAAAGAGTATGAATGATTACGAAAACGAGCTGGAGCGTTCCTTTCAGATATTGCGCGAGGGCGATATTCTGGATGTGACCGTGATCGGCGTTTCCGACACAGAAGTAACGGTTGATCTGAATTATTATACAGAAGGCATTATCCCGATCGAAGAGTGCAGCGACGATCCATCCTTTTCTATTAAAAAGGATATGATCATCGGGGATGTGATCCAGGCTATGGTACTGGACCCGGAAAATGCCAGTGGTAATGTAATTCTTTCCAGAAAAGAAGCAAACCGTGTGCTGGTATGGGATGAATTAAAAGAGGATATGGCAGACGGAACCGTTTTTGACGTAAAGATCACAGAGGCAGTCCCTGCCGGCGTTGTTGGTTATGTCCGTGGAATCCGTGCATTTATCCCGGCTTCACAGCTTGCCCTCACCTATGTGGAGGACACGGAAAGTTATGTCGGAATGACTGTGCAGGCCGTGATCATCACGGTAGAAAAGGATATCCAGAAGCTGGTACTCTCTGCCAAAATGATCCAGAAGGAAAGAGCCCTGGCAGAAAAGACACAACATATCGGACGGCTGACCACCGGAGATCTTGTGGAGGGACCGGTAACCCGTATGGAATCCTATGGTGTATTTATCGATATTGGAGAAGGACTGACCGGGCTCTGTCACATTTCCCAGATCACCAATAAATTTATCAAATCTCCAAAGGAAGAACTAAAAATGGGACAGGTAGTAAAAGCAAAGATCCTGAAGATTGAAGGGGATCGTATTTCACTGAGTATCAAAGCTCTCCGTGAGGATGAGCCTGATACCGGGGAAGAATCCTATGAGATCCCTGAAGCATATTCTGCTGACAGTGCAGATAAGGATCAGGATACCAGCCCTTTTGCAAAGCTTTTACAGGGGATCAAATTGGAATAAGAATTCTATTGACAGACCATTTGCCCCATTTTACAATAGAAATCAATTGGAGCATAACAATGTCTCCATGATGATCACAACGCAGTATCCGGCGCACAGCTGCTGCGTTTAAAATAATATACCGTGCGCAGAAACGAGGTTACTTATGAGTATAGTTATTTCAGATTCCGTAAAGTACATTGGTGTGGACGACACCACCATCGATCTTTTTGAAAGCCAATATGTTGTTCCGGAGGGAGTTTCTTATAATTCCTATGTTATCCTTGATGAAAAAGTTGCTGTTATGGATACCGTAGATCCCCGCGGTATGGAGCAGTGGGAAAAGAATCTTCTGGACACCCTGAATGGCAGAAAGGTAGATTATCTGGTCGTGCAGCATCTGGAGCCGGATCATTCCGGAAGTATCGCACGTCTGGTAGAACTTTTCCCGGATGTAACTCTGGTTGGCAACGCCAAGACTTTCGCAATGCTTCCACAGTTTTTCAACATTCCATTGGAGGGGCATACCATGACAGTCAAAGAAGGCGATACTCTTTCATTAGGAGAGCATACTCTGACCTTCGTGATGGCACCAATGGTTCACTGGCCGGAGGTTATGGTTACTTATGAATCAAAGGAAAAGATTCTCTTCTCCGCAGATGGATTCGGTAAATTCGGTGCCCTTTCCAAGACAGAGGGCGAGGATGACTGGGCATGTGAAGCCCGCAGATATTATTTCAATATCGTCGGCAAATATGGTGCACCGGTACAGACCCTTCTCAAAAAGGCTGCCGGGCTGGATATCGCTACGATCTGTCCACTTCATGGTCCGGTTTTAAAGGACAACCTCGGATATTATCTGGATCTGTACAATACCTGGAGCAGCTATCAGCCGGAGGATAAGGGTATTCTCGTAGCATACGCCTCCATCCACGGCAATACGGCAAAGGCTGCAGAAAAGCTTGCCGAAATGCTTCGTGAAAAAGGGGCCGAAAAGGTGGTTGTAAGCGATCTTGCCAGAGAGGATATGGCAGAGGTTATCGAGGATGCGTTCCGTTATGACCGCCTGATTCTGGCGGCTGCCAGCTACGATGCCGGAGTTTTCCCATGCATGCAGGATTTCCTTCATCATCTCCAGAGCAAGGCTTATCAGAATCGTAAGGTCGGTATTATGGAAAACGGTTCCTGGGCTCCGACTGCAGCACGCACAATGAAATCTATTCTGGAAACCATGAAAAATATCGAGATCGTAGAGCCTGTTGTTACGATCCGTTCCGTTATGAAGGACAGTGATCTCCCTGAAATGGAGAAGCTTGCAGATGCTATGACTGCAAAATAGTCCTATATCTGTAACTCAGATATTTTTATACAATAACAAATCCCCGTGAATACAGGATGACATGAACCATTGGTTACGATCTATGATCCAGGTCATCTCCTGTAATCCACGGGGATTACTTTTTGTTTTTTATGTTTTATTTCACATTTTACTCTTCAAAAGCTGTTTTATTTCACAATAACCTTCACTTTACTCTTCTTTCCATCGGCCTTCAGGGTGACTACTGCAGAACCCTTCTTGATGCCCTTTACCGTTGTTGTCACCTGTGTCACTGTAGCTTTCTTTTTCTGAACAGATGTTTTCACAACCTTTACTGTCTTTTTGTTTACGGTTACCTTCACAAGCTTCTTGATGGATGCATTCTTAGCTGTTGTTACATTCCACTTAATTGTTGTCTTTTTGCCGTTCTTTACAGTTACCTTTGTCTTCGCAGCTGTAACCTTTTTCACCTTCTTGACAGCCGGTGTTGTAGTCTTAGCCGGTGCAGATGGACTTACGGCCGGAGTCTGTGTCGGTGCTGCCGGTGTTGTTGCTGCCGGTGCAGATGGACTTACGGAAGGTGTCTTTGTCGATGCTGCCGGACTTACGGAAGGTGTCTGGCTTGGAGTTACAGATGGTGTCTGACCCGGATCCGGTTCGCCAGATGGGTCCGGACTTGCAGAAGGCTCCTCAGATGGATCCGGATTCGCCGTTACATCACTGAGATCATAAATAGATGCTGCATTCTCCATAACACGAATCACTGCATTCAAACCACGAAGAAGCTGCTCCGGCTGATAACCCATCAGACTTTCATCCACTGTCTTTTCATCGACATTTACAAATGCAGACGCAGCATCAAGAACGGTCTTTCCTTCTTTAATGAAATCGCTTCCATCTGACTCATCACAAGGATTGATACGAAGCTGTCCCATAGCAGTCATAACCTGAGCCAGAGACCATGCATTATTATCAGAGCCCCATGCTGCATAAGCACCCTTCTGATTCTGCAGGCTCTCCATAAAATGAGTTCCTTTAGCAACTGCCTTGGCTGTAGCCGCATTGTCTTCACCGGAAATATATGGATATAATGCCTGCAACGGCATTGCCACATCGTCCACCGTAGACCATGTGGAAGCTGTGGCAACCTTTGCGATGGCGGTACCAACCTGACCGGTTACGTTCTTTACAAGCTGTGCTCTGGTAATATAATCATCTCCTGTTGGAAGCTGATAATTTCCGGAATCAAATGCAAGAAGCATTGTAGCATCAAGCATATCTGCTACGGTGTTAGCATAATTACTCTTCTTTGCCATTGCTTCGATTAGATTGAAACCACGGATATCCGTTGCATCTTTCCCCATAGCAGTCACAAAAAGGACAATCTTTGCATATGCAAATTCTGAATACCCCCCTACCAGTGTATCAAAATCCTTTTCCTCGCCGTTATCGGTAACGGTTCCTTTGTCCTTCAGTTCCTGAAGCTGGGAAGCTGCCTTTTTATACATTTTATTGAAATAATCGTCTGCCTTGTATCCGGCACGAATCAATGAGAATGCTGCATATAATGCATTTGGCTGCTCAATGCCGTAAACGGTTCCATCTCCAAACATCTGCTGATAAATTGCATCCGCAAGAACATCCTGCTGTGCCTTGGCATTTGTAAGAAGCTTTGTCGCTGCCGCACTGTCCGGATTTTTAGCAGGATCATCGGCAAAAATAGCTGCGCCGGTTGCTGTTGCATAATTTCCATAAGCAAAAATAAAGCTTATTTTATCATTATCCTTCAAAACAGTCTGGCCAATTCCGTATTGTGAATAGTCTCCATTTACACAAAAGGACCAATAACCTTTCGTGTAATCCTTCGGTGCCGTAATACTTCCAATACCATTCAAATATGGTCCCCAGGAACTCTCCACAATATCACAGGAAATATTTCTGGAAGATAATGCCTCCTTTAAAGCTACATCTGCTGTACTTCCTTCCTCTACCTGTACCGGAAGCTTTCCTGTATTTACCTCATTACCTGCCGCATCTTTTCCTTCTGCTGCCACAAAGACCGTAATCTTATCTGCAGAAGTGTTGTTCCCGTCAGCCTTTACTGCAGAGCCTGTGCTAAATACTGTCGTAAATGCCAGGGCGGCTGCCAGAAGACTGCTCATCCATTTTTTCTTACTCATTTCAATCCTCCAATCATTTGTGCTGTGTTTACAGTGTAATCCCAAATTTCCCTTGTATACGCTCCAGTTTTTGTAAAATGCTGTCCCCAAAAAGGAACATACACAACGCCGCCGTTCCGGCATGCGCCGCGTCATAGGGTGCCCCTGTCAGGTATAATGCTTTTAATGTCTCCCAGCTGATATCCCCTGCAGAAGAATCTGCCGGATATGTCATGAGCATCGCCGCAAAGTTCATCAAACCTCCATATAGCAGAAACACCACAAAAAACGTAAACACCGTTGTCGTGATATCATCCACCGGGAGCTTTTTCCTTTGCAGCACACATCCGGCCGCCAGTCCCGCAATACCATAGAAGTAAAGCCTCCATCCAAAGAAGCTCTGTTCACCGGGATCATTCCGGAACAAAAAGACAATATAAGCAAGCACCCATGCAAATAAAACGCTAAGAACCGGTCCCATAAGCACCCGGAACGTTCTGCCCTTCTCCAGGGAAAGGCGTCTCGCCAGAGTCTCTCCGGTCCTTCTGCGTTCTACTTTATTAAAAGCCAGGCCGGATAAATATCCGACCATCCCCCAGGCAGCCATCTGCCAGGGAGTCCATGGCCCCTGACCATCAAAAAAGTTACAAACCAGTCTGCTCATGGCACCGATCAGAAAGCCGGCCTCCGGTCCCAGACCAATTCCGCAAATTACCACCATCGTGGTACCGGCATGAAGAGGTATCATATGTGCACAGATTTCATTCATGACCACACATAATGCAGTCAGAGTGGACAAAAGAACTACTTCTCTGGCACGGGGTTTCCGTCTTTCATACTGTCCAAAAAACAGGACAAGTACCAAAGCAACTCCACCAAAACCAATCAGAAGATAATGCCTCCCCTCAAGCAAAACTGCCGACACAAACAGCAGAATGATCATAGCCGCAAAAAGCAGTACACCATTCCACCTTCGCCGCTTTGATTTTTCTTCCAGATACTCCTCCCAATCAAATCTGCGCCGGCCGGAGACATCCTTTCCCGGCTCTGTCATACGGCTAAGGCCCTCTTCTCTCATCAGCCACACCCCGCTTTCTGCAGGGCGGCAATGATATCTTCCGTCCGGAAGCATTCTCCCAGAATCCCCTGGGACATTCTGCCCGCCGGTGTTGTATAAAATACATTGTCCCGGAAAAAGGACTCTGTCGGTGACTGACTGATTATCTGCCCATCAAAAAGCAGACCACAGATATTTGCATATTGTGCACAAAAATCCATATCATGGGAAACCAGCACCATACTTTTTCCCTTAAGGCAAAGATCTTTTAACAGCTCTGCCAGCTTTTTCTTAAAGGCTCCATCCAGTCCCTTGGTTGGTTCATCCAACAGCAGAATATCCGGTTCTGTCATCAGAAGCTTTCCTAAAGCAAGCCGCTGCTGCTGACCGCCGCTGAGATCCATGGGATTCTGTTCCTGCTGCTTCTCCAGCTCCAGATAACGAAGCATTGTTTCCACAGGAGACCGGTCATGCCAATCAGAAAGCATTACTGTCAGCTCCTCCTCCACCGTAAGCTCAGTAAAAAGACTCCGCGGATTCTGTGCGAGATATCGTATCCTGCCACTTGCCCTTACTTTCCCCCGGCGTGCCTTATAAATTCCCATGATCACTTTTAATGCCGTGGATTTGCCGGAACCGTTTCCTCCCATGATGGCAAATATCTTTCCCTTTGGCACCTGTATGGAGAAATCCTCCAGCACTCTTTTGCCCTTTTCATATTCAAAGAAAATCCCCTTTGCCTGCAGAACCACTTTCTCCTGATCCAAAGTCTTCTCTCTTTCCTGTGGTTTCTTCTGCCTTCCGGCTTTATCTGCAGGAGTTCCCCTGCTGTTATCTATTTGGAAATATTGACCGCTGCCTCTTTCAGTCTGTCCGCTTTTATGGACAGTCTGCTGCAGCCAGCTTCTGCCCTGACGGATGCTGACCGGAGCCTCCTGCTCCTTCTCGTTATGACATGCCTGCCATACCCTGACCGCTGTCGGCATTGCCGGTGCAATGGAAAGCATTTCACCATGCTCCTTCTCAAACTTCTCCAGAATATCACCGCAATGTGACGGAACCGTATCTCCAATCAGCTGTCCCTGATGCATGATCAACACACGGTCTGCCATAGGCAGTACTTCCTCCAGACGCTGCTCTGACAATAGGACTGCCGTTCCCAGATCTCTGTTGAGTCTGCCCAGAGTATCCAGAAAACGCCTTGTGCCAATGGGATCTAACTGCGCCGTCGGCTCATCCAGCAAAAGAATGTCCGGCTGCATAATGACTACTGATGCCAGATTTAAAATCTGTTTCTGTCCACCGGAAAGCTCAGATACCGGTTTGCGAAACCAGCTCTCCATCCCAAAATATTGTGCTATTTCAGCGGTTCTCCTTCTGATCTGTATCCCGGATACGCCTAAATTTTCCAGACCAAATGCCAGCTCATGCCATACCTTATCCGTTACCAGCTGTGTGTCCGGATTTTGGCCCACATAGCCAATCCGGGCCGCACATTCCCTGTCATTCATCCTCTCCAGATCCCGCCCCCGGTAATAAAGTCTTCCGCTTCCGGTTCCAAAAGGGATCTGATTTTTTTTAAAATGACGCAGCAGCGTTGTCTTACCACAGCCCGACTGTCCACAAAGAACCACAAACTCGGATTCTTTCATTACAAAACTGATATCGTGGATCGCATCCTGAGTCTGCCGTGGATAGCAGAAGGATAAATGTTCGCATGATAAAACGGTATTCTGTTCCATTTTTGTCCCTCCTTTCCGAAAGTCTTTTTCTTTGTATTTTATGCTTTCGTTCCTTGTATCCCATTTTCAGGACATATTCTTCTCTGATTCCAACGGTAATACAAATCGTACAGCCCCGGCGAGATCATCCCAAGACTCCCGGCTGCTAATGCTGCACCTGTTTCCGGCGTGATGGGCTGCCTTGCAAGCTCCGGGAAATAATACGCCTGCAGATTTCCCCGCAGCTGACATACATACAATCCACCAAATACAAGGATCATATAAAAACACCAGATGATATCTTCCTTGTGAAAGCGAAACAAGTGAAACCATGTTCTTTCCCCGGTCTGATATCCCCTTGATTCCATCGACACAGATACTTCGATCGAATCCTCCAGGGACCATGAAATAAGAATAGAAAGCTCCCGGAGAAAACTCTGTAATCTGCCCCGGTATGTCGCATTCTTTCCGCTCCTTCCCAATCCGATCTGCGCTTCATGTATCTGACGGTAATGATCTCTCATATCCGGAAGAGCCCGGAATATCATCATCAGCATCAATCCAAGGGTTGGTATCGTCCTGCCGGTCAGGTACAGCAGCTTCTCGCTGTCCATCAGACATCCCGCCACCATACACCACTGCAATACAGCCAAAAGCATTACCGTCATAATAATGCCGTAAAATACAGATTCCCAGGTCACTGCCAGACCATTGACATAAAAAAGCGGGGTGACACCTCTATGGGAAAATAACGGAAGTATCCCTGCTGCAAAAAGCAAAATTCCACTCCCGGCAAACAATATCCGTGCCCATTGTCTGACTCCCCTCAATATCACACAATATATTCCCGATGCAAGAAAAGAGACAAACAAAGCCATAGGATGTCTTGTCGTCATTGTCCAGATTACACTTAGCAGAATATAACATAAGATTACAACCGGATGTCTTCTGGAAAATTCTGAAGCAGTTCTTTCCATAACTATGCCTGTCTCCTTTCTTAATTGTGTGAATATATGATATGGGGGTCAAAAGGTATTTTGCTCCCAACTGATGTCAGGTGGTCTTTCCGTCACAGGTGTAATACCAGCTGATCGCATCTCCATCAGATACCTTATATGCGGAAGCTCCCCGATTCGGCGCTGTACCGTTCACCTTATAGATCCAGCCGCTCATATCCCCCGCCTGTTTCTCATAAATATTTCCAATGCCTTTTATATAGTAGCTTTTATACATTGGCGTATAGGTTGCATCCACTGCCACACCCTTTGCCTTACAGGCTTTTTCCAGTACATCATAAACACTGGAGCCCTTGTCCACTTTTACGGACACCTTCTCCATGATCTGACCGTCGGAAGGGATATATTTCCAAATGCTCTGCTGTGCCTGTTTCTTATTTTCTACCAGACTGTCACAGCGAATCTCTATAGTACAGGTAATCTGTTCCGCCTGTGGCTTGCCTGTAGCCGACGGCCCCGTCGAAGAATCTTCTCTGCTTTCGGATGGAGTCGAAGTACCGTTGTTTTCCTCCGTACCATCCTGCCCCGCTGTGCTGCCCGGAGTATTCTGTGAAGAATTGTCTGCAACAGAAGAAGCTGATGGCTGACTGCTGTTTTGCTCCGGTTTCTTATTCGAAGGTTTTCTGTTGCTTTTATTTTTATCCGATGTTTTTGTTCCAGATCCATTCTTGGATGATTTCTTTTTCTGCGCTGAATTCGTTGATGATTTCTTTTGCGATCCGGAGGACTTTTCTGATTCCGGCATCTCTGACGGTTTCATTGATGCCGATGTCTTGTGCCCTTCCTGATCCTTTTGTATTTTCGGTTTCTTTGACGATGTTACCTGTTTTGCTCCTGACCCTTTCCCCTGATCATCCCCTGCTGTTCCCGTGCTATCGGGAGACGACGTATCATACATAGATTCCAGTTCATTTTCCCCGGAATCACTGCTGACATCCTTTGCCAGCTGTCTCTGCTCCTGACGATAGGAATCCACCGATTGAAAATGTGTCTGACGCACGCCCAGTATCACAGCAAATATTACAAGCATTCCTACGATAATATATTTCCCATTTCTCTGTCGCACAATCTTCCTCCTTTCTATCGCTCTGCAAGGTCATCAAAACCCATGTCTTATTTACATAATAAGCTAAAACTTTCCTATA
>ULRH01035007.1_pt1 | contig 26132 bp, 10 predicted proteins | sample 1955271 | NCBI WGS metagenome assembly ULRH01 (sample SAMEA4835677, study PRJEB28245) | human gut metagenome | biome: gut microbiome; material: fecal sample | place: Denmark | collected 2008 | reverse complement strand
AAGACGACGCTCTCGATATGGTTCTTTTTCAGATAGCCGACGACCTTGTCCAGATAGCCATATTTCTTCATCGATGTTCCACCGGAGATGACGATCATCGCCTTCTTGCCCGGCATCGGCTCGGTGGCCAGTTTCTTGAGTTCGCCGCATCCGAACAACAGTTTTGTAGGAATGTACAGATTGAATGTTTGCTTTGCGTTCATGTTCATATAAAGTTTATGGTTCTTCTGTTACAAAAGTACGAATAATAAACGATAAATGGAAGGATATGGAAGAGTTATTAAAGGATCGGTGTCGTAAGAGAGGGGAAATACATGTTATGATCATTCCGTCAATGTCCTGTCATTCTTGTGAGGCATGTTGAATGGTAGGTTGGGACGGAAGGCAAATGGAGATGTCTTATGCTAAAATATTGTTACCCTTGTCTTATATATAAAGAGGTGGGAGGTTGGTTATGCGTTTTTTTAGTATTCTTAAATAGAAAAAAATATCTATTTTTTTAAATTATCGCATTAAAAATGAATCTAATATTATTTTTTTTCGTTCCTTTGTATTACGAAAAAGACGAATAATAACCAAATAAGCGATAATATGATATTTATACGTGTGATTTATTTGTAAAGTGCACATTTTGAATTAACGGGTGAATTGTTGAGGATAAATGGTTGGTAACTATTATTTAACTTAAAAAATAGAAAGATGAGAGCAAACCCTTTCGTTTTTAGTAGAGGACGGACTTTCATGTGGCACCTATTCCTGTTTTGTTTCATGGGATGTATTCTGGTATGCCAGCCGTCGTATGCTCAGACTACGGAGCGGACGATTAGTGGAGTCGTAAGAGACGACACGGGTGAAAGCATGCCCGGAGCATCCGTGGTCTTGCTGGAAGGTAGCAAGGTCGATCCAAGGTATGTAACCCATACGGATGTGGATGGAAACTTCACCTTGAAGGTTCCGGCCACCTCCAAGAAGGTGAGGATCAGTTTCATGGGCTATGAGGATAAGTTGGTAACGTTAGGTAGCGAGACCACGTATGACATTCGGATGTTGCCATTGTCCAACGATCTGAATGAAGTGGTGGTGACGGGTGCCTTTACCCGTAAGGCGAATACCTTTACGGGTGCCGTCACGACGGTGAAGGGAGAGGACCTGACGCGTGTGGGTAATCAGAACGTATTGCAGAGCTTGTCCATGATAGATCCCTCATTCATACAAATAGAAAATCTGTCAGCAGGTTCTAACCCGAATGCCATGCCCGATTTCCAGATGCGCGGTTCATCGACGATATCCACGACGGATGTTCAGAGTCAGTATGCTTCCAATGCGAATCAGCCGCTTTTCATACTGGACGGTTTTGAGACGACGCTAACGCGCGTCATGGACTTGGACATGAACCAGGTAGCAAGTGTCACGACCCTGAAGGATGCCACGGCCAAGGCCATTTATGGCTCCAAGGGTGCTAATGGCGTCGTGGTCATAGAGACCAAGCGTCCGCAAGCCGGTACGTTGCGTGTGACTTATACGGGAAACTTGAACTTGGAGGTGCCTGATTTGAGTAGCTATGATTTGTGCAATGCGGCAGAGAAGTTGGAGGTCGAGCGCATGGCGGGACTTTTCTCCTCGGACAATGCATTGACGCAGATCTCCCTTGACCAGACCTATTCCAATAAGCTGCATGAGGTGTTGGCAGGTGTCAATACCGATTGGCTGGCACAGCCGGTGCGTACGGGCGTGGGACAGAAGCATTCCCTCTATGTGGAAGGTGGTGACAAGGCGATGACCTATGGCGTCAATCTCGCATTCAACAATATAGAGGGTGCCATGAAAGGTTCTTCCCGTAACACCTTCAATGGAGGCATCACGTTGGCCTATCGCGTGAAGGACTTGATATTCCGCAATCAGCTGACGATCGATTATAATAGTAGTGATGAGTCTCCCTACGGCAACTTCTCCGACTACGCCAAGATGAATCCTTACAGTCGTCTCCGTGATGAAAACGGGAACTTGATCCAGAGCTATGTCTATACGAACAATGCCGGTGAGACAGGCCAATACTACAACCCGTTGTACAACACGACACTGAATACGATAGACAACACCTCTTACACTAACATCACCAACAATTTCTATCTGGAATGGCAGATAATGCCCCGCCTGCGCTTCACCGGGCGTTTCGGTCTCGTGCATCAGACCAATACGGCCGATCAGTTTAAGCCGGCCAACCATACCGATTTCATTAATGAGACAGACGAGTTTGCCAAGGGCTCTTATTATAAGCTGAATGGCGTCTCTACTAATATCAATGCGGATGCCAACATCAGTTATTCCTTGGAGTTGGCTAAGCATGCCGTGTTCTTGAACGGCCAGCTAAGCATGAGCGATGTCAGCTATGAGTCGGCCGCCATGCTGGCAGAGGGCTTTCCCAACGATAAGATGAACGACATCACCTTCGCCGTGCAGTATGCCAAGAACCAAAGTCCGACGGGAGAGGAGAACGTGTCGCGGAGTTGTGGCGGACTGCTCTCCCTCAACTATTCCTTTGACAACCGTTACTTGTTCGATGCCAACTATCGCCTGACGGGCTCTTCGGAGACGGGAGCCCACAACCGGTGGGGCTCCTTCTGGTCTGTCGGTGGTGGATGGAACATCCATAATGAGGCGTTCCTCAGGGGGAACGACTATGTCAACCGTTTGAAGTTGAGGGCATCCTTCGGTTATACGGGTAGTCAGGGATTCAGCTCTTATAATGCCATCACGACATTCCGTTATTATAGTAACGATTCCTATAATGGATATATCGGCTCGTATGCCTATGCCCTGGCCAATCCGGACCTTCGATGGCAAGAGACTTATGATACCAACGTCGGCTTGGATTTTGATTTGTTTAAGAACCGGTTAAGCGGACGCGTCGATTATTACATATCCGACACGCAGGGAATGATCACCCAGGTGACCGTTCCCGGAACGACGGGCTTCTCTACCTATGTGGCCAATCTGGGAGAGACGGAGAATAGGGGAGTAGAGGCTTATCTGAATTATCGCGTGTACGAGGATCGCAAGAAGGGCAACTATGTCAATGTCTATGTCAATATGGCCCATAACAAGAATAGGCTGAAGAAGATCTCCAATAGCCTGCGTGCTTGGAATGACGAGCAGGATCAGAACATGCTGGAGAACAAGGTGACCACTCCTTCCGTGAAGTATTTTGAGGGTTGCTCCATGACGGCCATTTGGGCCGTTCCGTCACTGGGCATCGACCCACAGACAGGAAAGGAGATCTTCGTGAAGCGGGATGGAAGCATCACTTATGACTATGATGTGTCCGATCAGGTGGTCTGCGGTGATACGCAGCCAAAGGTCAATGGTAATTTCGGATTCAACGGTGAGATCAACGGCATCGGCTTCTCCGCGACCTGCGGCTTCCGTGTCGGTGGTCAGATTTACAATACCACGCTGGTGGATAAGGTGGAGAATGCCGCCTTGCAGTACAATGTCGACCGGCGCGTATTCACGGACCGTTGGCAGAAGCCCGGTGACGTGGCCTTGTATAAGTCCATCTCCGATCAGTCGGTGACTTATCCAACCTCACGCTTCGTGGAGGACTACAACACGTTCACGCTGTCCTCGTTAAGCGTCTACTATGATTTCAAGAACTGTAGGTTCATGAGGAACAATAAGCTGCTGGAGCGCTTGAAGATTACGGCTTATACGAATGACCTGTTCGTTTTCTCATCGGTAAGGACGGAGCGTGGTACGGACTATCCTTATGCGCGTACTTTCTCCTTGTCCGTGCAAGCTACATTTTAATCCATTAGAAAAAGACGAAGCTTTATGAAAATAGAAATATCTAAGATCTTGTTGGGAGCCTTCCTGGCGATGGCCCTCGCATCCTGCAACGACTGGTTGGATGTCAGCCCCAAGTCACAGATCCAGGAAAGTGACCATTTCAGCAGCGAGGGAGGCTATCGCGACCAGCTCACGGGAGTATATACGGAGATGAGCACGCAGGATCTGTATGCGCTCAATACCGGCATTGGCTTTACGGAAGTGCTGTCGCAGAATTACGACGTGGATGGCAACGGAGACTGGCGCTATCCCTCGGAATATGACTACTCGAATAGTGCGTGCGAAGGAATCATCAATACCATCTGGAACAAATATTATAATTGTATCGCCAATCTGAACCTGACGATTCGTAATATGGAGAAGGCCGACCCGTCCATCTTCTCGGAGAATCATTATTATACCTATAAGGGAGAGGCGTTGGGACTGCGGGCTTTCTTGCACCTTGATCTGATGCGCTTGTTTGCTTGTGCGCCTTCGATGGATAGTACGGCCAATGGAGTGCCCTATGTGACGGATTACTCCACCCAGATAGTTGGCCAGAAGACCGTGAGTGAGACCATGCGTCTCATCATCAATGACCTCTTGGAGGCACGGGAGTGCCTGCAGCACGACTCTCTGAAGATCGGCCATTCGCCCTATGCGCAACGCAGTAATAGGATCTGCTATTTCAATTATTACGCCGCGGTGGCGACTCTGGCACGTGCCTATCTTTGGATGGGCGATAAGCAGAACGCCTTGAAATACGCCAATGAGATCATTGACGTGGTAGAGAGTGACCGGCAGGACCGTCCTTTCTATTGGGTGGACAACACGGCTGTGGAGACACCGCATGACTATGAGTGTGACAGGGCGTTTACTACTGAGCATATTTTCAACCTGAAGATAGACGACTGGGAGGACATAGCCAATTATTATTTTAAGTCCGACGGAGGCGTCAACTCCTTGAGCCCGTCAACGGAAAAGGCACAGGAGATTTATGAACTGTCCAGCTCTCTGGGTAATGATTACCGTTATCTGAAAGGATACGAGCAGGATGGCGACAAGCGTTATCTCTGCAAGTTCTGGCATTTCGACAATGGCGCTTATAATGATGTCTATCCCTTGATCCGGATGACGGAGGCCTTTTATATTGCGGCCGAATGTCTGAAGGAGAGTGATCCGGTGAGAGCCGTCGAATTGCTCAATGAGGTAAGGACGGCGCGCAACCTGGGCAGTTACCCGTTGCCGGACACCTTGTCACCCGACGAGATACAGAATGAGATTTATAAGGAGTATCGGAAGGAGTTCGTCGGCGAGGGCGGTCAGCTGTTTTTCTATTACAAGCGTCTTAATGCATCCAGCATTCCCGGAGCGGGCGTGGTACCGTCAAGGAAGGTCTATGTATTGCCGATCCCGTCGACCGATCAGGAATTTGGAGGCTACACCAACTGAACCCTAATTTTATATACGGAACAATGAGAAAATACATTCAATATCTATTATGGGCGTGCTTGTGCCTGGTGGTGGGGACGAGCTGTGAGAATGAGGACTTCCTCTATCAGGATGAGGCGCGGGTACGCATGGAAGGTCCTTCCGAGTGGACGCTTGACACGGACTCCCTGGAGTTCTCATTCGTCTCTTACCCGGATACCGTAACGGAGATGGTGATGAACGTTACGCTTCATGTCATAGGTTATACGACGGACTACGATCGGACGGCTGCCGTCGCGGTAGTTGCCGATAAGACTACGGCTACTCCCGACTTGTATGAGTTGCCCGATTCGGTCACGATCCCGGCAGGCCAGAACCAGGGGATATGTCCCGTGGTGCTTAAGCGGGCACCGGTCTTGGAGGAGACGCCCGTCCGTCTCTATCTGCAGGTAGTGCCTTCCGCGGATTTTGCGCCTGGTGTCATGGAGCAGGACCATCTCCTTCTGAAATGGAACGACATCATAAGCCGTCCCAGCAACTGGGATGATCTGGAGGAATTCTTCGGCACCTATAGTGACGCCAAGTATCGTTTCATACTGAACAATACGGGCGTGACAAAGTTTGATACGGACGAGATGAGTTGGGCCAAGCTGAACAATTACAGGTTGTTGCTGATCAATGCGCTGAACGAGTACAATGCGGCCCATCCGGACAGTCCGATCTTGGATGAGAATACGGGCTTGCCCATCAGTTTTGACAATTAACCGATCACGGAGGATTGATTATGAGAAAATGGAAATGTTTATGGTTGCTCTTCCTTGTCCTTTCTGGTGGCCTTGTCGCCTGTAGTGATGACAATGGTTGCTATGATTACTTGTCGGACGAGGAGGTTGGAGAAATCGTCATAGATACGGTAGGAATAGAGAATCGGTTCGCACTTTCCACCATGTATCCGGGGGATGTGATAGACCTGGAGCCCCATGTGAGTTATCGTTACATGGACAACCTGCGTTACCGTTGGCTGGCCCTCCCACTGACCAACTATCAGTATCAGCCGGTGCAGGAGGGAAATGCTTTGGTGTATCCTCCTGCAGACACCATCTCTTGTGAGAAGAAGCTGCACTGGACGGTGGACCTGAATCCGGGAACTTATCGCTTCTTCTACATGGTGGAGGATACGGTTAGGGGATTGAAAGCCTATTTCCAGTTCGGCAACTACGGTACGGTTAAGACAGAGGGGACCTTTGACGGACTGTACATGCTTTCTGAATACGATGGACAGACGGACATTGATGTGTACACCTCGTCATTGATGCTCATCTTTGGTGGCGACTCCGTCGCTCCTCGTTATTATAGCAAGGTTACCGGCCATACGATTCCCGGCCATCCCCGCTTCATCCATGGCAGTCACACGGGAGGCACCGCACGTGACGGATATGTCGTGGCCACCGATCAGACGATGCTGCGCCTGAGTGGAGAGGGACTGACGACGATGGACACATGGAATGACATGTTCTATGCTACGCCTGACGTATTTGATCCGCAGGATTTCTATTTCATGAACAATGCCGACTTCCTCGTGAACAATGGGAAGTTGCATGTGCTCTACACCGACCAGACTAACGACCGCAAGTTCTCGGCGGCCATCCCTGGCGATTATAAGGCCGCGCCGTTCCTGGCCCATGCCACCCGGACATCAGACAATTCGGTGGAGGGAGCCATCAATGCCGACCAGATCATCTACGATTTGAACAGCCACGCCTTCCGTCCGTATTATTCCGCTGCCAGCGGCATCAGCAATTTCAAGACGACCAGTGGCGACGCATATATTGATGCCAATCACATGCCCGAGGATCCGATAGCGATCTTCAACGGATATGCCGAGCGCACCTATTGCATCACCCACGAGGGGGGCACTTATTACCTCTACCGGTTCAATTTCTACAACAGGGTGGACAATGGTGATCTCTCGGCGGATGGCAGCCGGTCAAGGCTCGATCTCTCCGGATGTACGGACATGGGCCGGGCAAGGCTCTTTGCCGCCAACAACTATGGCCATGCCTTCTATTATGCCACGGACAATGCGGTCTATTCCTTCAGCCCTTCCAGTGGTGCCACCACCTCGTCGACGATCTATCAGTGCGGGGCAGGCGAGACGGTGACGGCCATCTACTCATGGAACTCGGCAGGATTCCCCACGGCGGGAGTCATCTTATGGGTGGCTGTATGGGATGAGAATAAGCATGAGGGAAAGCTGCTCGAATATGAGGTCGATCCCAACAACGGCACGCCACGTTGGATGTATGGAGAGGACATGGGCCCTGGCCACGCCAATCCTTACGTGACGACGGGATGGGGCAAGATCATCAGCATGACTTGCACATCAACAGAATGATTCTTAATATAATAGTTAGTCCAAATGAAAAGAAAACATTTCTTCGCTATTGTGAGCATGTTGGCTCTGACAGCGTTTGGAAAGGTCTCTGCGGATAACTTCACCGTAAAAGGTCATGTCCAGGGACTTTCCGATGGTACTTGTGTACAACTCGTCCCTGTGAGTCATGACAGGGAGAAGCCGTTGGGCGAGACGATGGTGAAAGACGGAAGTTTCGTGCTGACCGGCACTGTCGACGGACCGCGGGCCGTCCAGTTGATGGTGAAAGATGCCTACGGGTCACGTTACCTGATGCTGGAGGACGCCGTGATAGAGGTGAGCGGCTCGGTGAAGGGCGACTCTGTCAATGGTACGATGTCTTACGATCTTGGCAGCCTGACAGTGACGGGCTCATCCTTGAGCGCCCGTTATGATTCCCTGTTGAGTGTCCGTAGACAGGCCGACAAGCTTTACGAATACAATAACGCTACGTATAAGAATGCTACTCGAGAGGAGAGGGAAAAGGTGGACAAGGCGTTCTTCCACACGGTGGATTCTCTCTATCACGCTACGGTGATGGGACAGAAAGACTCTTTCTGGGGACCGCTGATGATGATCTCGCTTACGACCTATCTGGATGGCAAGATGCGACCTTGGTATGATGCCTTGTCTGACAATGCCAAGGCTTCCTATTACGGGCGTAAGGTCCGGGAAGAGATCTATCCGGCAGGAGCGGTCGGACGCAAGGTCGAGACATTCATGCTCAAGGACAATGACGGTAAGGACGTGGCTTTCGACTCGCTCTGCAAAGGCAAGAAATACATACTCATCGACTTCTGGGCTTCCTGGTGCAGGCCTTGTCGGAAGGAAATACCGAACTTGAAAAGGCTTTATGCGCAATATTCCGGCAAGGGCCTTGAGATCGTAAGCATATCCATAGACAGGAAGAAGGCCGATTGGCAGAAGGCCTTGGAGGAGGAACAGTTGCCGTGGCCTAATTTCCTGGATGTGACGGGAGTGGCTGATCTATATAAGGTGAGGTTCGTGCCAACGATGTATCTTGTTGACAGCCAGGGAATGCTGGTAGGAGAGAACCTGCGGGGAGAGGCTCTTGCCAAGAAAATGGCGGAGCTGATGCCAACTGAGTAGGACGCCTTGACGAGTAGGCATGATGACTGTAAGGCAACTGGAGGGTATTCCTTCAGTTGCCTTTTTCAGTTCTACCATCGGTCGTCGTGAGTGAAGAATTTCGTACAACCTTTAGTCAGCTGGTCTGTCTCCTTATCGAAGATGGTGACCACGACGTCAATACAAGTTGACGGACGGGATGATGGCTAGGGAAAGGAAGGCGTCAGACAAGTAGAATGAGAATAATAATGTCCCCATGCAATAAGGGCATATATCGGTATATGACCATCGTGAAGAATCCTAGTGTGGACCAATAGGGCTCTTGTAATAAATATTATAAAATAATAATAAATATTAATATAATGAAGACAAAGGGATCTCTATAATATAAAAAATATATCTTTACGAAGATATATTAATCCTTTAGATGAGAATGCTAAAATACATAAAACCCAAACTACTATTATTGGCATTTCTGTTAACCGGAACGCTTGCTGCCACGGCTCAGAACGTGGCGGTGAAGACGAATGCCTTGTATTGGGCAACGGCGACCATGAATGCATCTATCGAGATGCGTCTCTCGTCCAAGTGGACGCTCGACGTGTCGGCAGGCTACAATCCCTTTACCTTTTCCGACAACAAGAAGCTGAGGCACGTCGCCATTCAGCCGGAGGCGCGCTACTGGCTGTGCGCGCCCTTCGCGGGCCATTTCGTGGGAGCCAACCTGCTCTACTCCCACTACAATGCCGGTGGCGTGAAGCTGCCGTTCGGCATCTTCCCCGAGCTGGCCGACCATCGCTTCCAGGGCGACCTGGGTGCCGTCGGCATCGTTTATGGCTACAGCTGGATGCTCCCCGGCAAGCGCTGGAGCATCGAGGGCGTCATCGGACTGGGTTACGGCATCACCCGTTATGACAAGTATGCCTGCGAGGTGTGCGGAAGCAAGATAGGCGAGGACACGCGCGGCGTGTTCATGCCCACGAAGCTCGCACTGTCGGTGGTCTACTACCTCAAGTGACGCCTGTCGGGGCCGCATCCGTCGGGGGATGGGGCCTGGTGAGATCATTTCCTTATCATCAATTAGCAGAAGACATGAGTATGAAATACATAGTTCCTGTTTTGTTTCTTGCCATGGCCGCATCGGCAGGCCGGGCTTCGTCGTCGGCCGGCGACGGCGTTAAGGCACAGTGGATCGACTCCACGGCGCTCCGGCTCTCGTTCGTGCTGAGCGAGGGCGACGGCATGGGCAGCGATTACGCCGTCTTCGCCACGCCGCGTCTGGTGTCGGCCTCCGGCGACACGCTGGCACTCCATCCCACCGTGTTCAGAGGCAAGCGCAACATGCGCTACACCGAGCGCGCACGTTTCTACAACACGGCCGGCAAGGCCACGACGGACGAGGTGGCGCTGGGCACCGGCGTCGGCTATGACGTCACGCTCAGCCGTGCCGACCATCCGTGGCTGTGGGAGGAGAAGGTCTTCCTCGACGTGGCGCGTGAGAAGAGCGGATGCTGCGACGTGGAGAGCATGACGGCCCGCAGGCTCGGCTCGATGGTCTATGTGCCCGCGTTCGTGCCGGTGATCGCCGACGTGGAGGACAACACGGGCAAGGCCGGCGAGCTGCAGAAGGACAACCCCGTGCTGCAGCACATATCAAAGTACCGGCCCTACGACAGCACGCGCATCCTGCGCAAGGAGAAGGGCGCGCTCTATGTGCACTTCCCGCTCGACAAGGCGGTGATCGACCACGACTTCCGCGGCAACGGAGCCACGCTCGACCGCATCGTAGCGATCACCCGGGCCATCATGGCCGACACGACATCGTCGGTGAAGATCATTCAGATCATCGGACTGGCATCGGTAGAGGGCTCGGTGGCACACAACCGTACGTTGGCAGGCAACCGCGCGACGGCACTGAAACGCTACATACAACAGAGGGTGAAGACGCCCGACGCGCTCTATGAGTGTGTCAACGGAGGTGAGGCATGGACCGAGCTGCGCGACCAGATCGCCGACAGCCACTTTGAGGGACGCGACGACCTGCTCCGCATCATCGACACGGAGAAGGATCCCGACCGGCGCGAGCGGAAGATCAGGCAGCTCGACGGAGGACGGCCCTATGCCTATCTGCGCGACAATGTGCTGAGCGACCAGCGTAACTCGGGCTATCTGCGCATTTACTACGACTACGTGCCCGACAAGGCGGCCAAGACCATCAACGAGGCCACCGCGCTGATGAGGCAGGAGAAATATGCCGAGGCGCTGAGGCTGCTGCTCACCGTGAAGGACGACAAGAGGGCGCAGAACGCCATCGGCGTGGCCTACTACATGACGGGCGACGAGCGGCAGGGCGTTGAGTACATGCGGAAGGCCGCAGCCGACGGCAACGTGCAGGCCAAGCGCAACGTGGAGCAGATAGAGGCGATAGCCAAGGCGGAAAAGCTGAAGGAGAGTAAGTAACGAGATTGATATATTATTAATTAATAGTTTTGTTTATGAAAAAGTTTTATGCAAAGAATTTCGCCTATGGAGCAGCAGCGCTGCTGGTGGGCGCAGTGGGCCTCACCGGATGTTCGTCCGATGATGAGCTGACTAATGTCAACCCGACGTATGACGGAGAGAGCGTGAAGACGCAGTTCGCCATCAACATTCCTGTGGCAGGAAAGCAGGGGACACGTGTGGCAGAGGATATTGTACAGGGACAGTCAACACCGGTATTTCGTGGAATGACGAATATTCGTCTTGTGCCGTTTAAAAGTACAGCTTCATTCGCTTCAACTACACCTCTTACTGATGTTGAGCCTATAGGATTGCAGGATATTGCAAAACAAGGGTTGCAAACTAATGGTAATTACAAAGTTTATAATGACGTAGACATAGAAGTGGGTGTTGATCGTCTCCTTTTCTATGGTGAAGCTATTGCAACTACCGGTGGCAATAAAGCCAATGGTTCAATTATTCCTTCGTATGAGGTAAGTGGTTGGCCTAATACAACATTAGCTGACGTGAATTTTGATTTGAGAAGTATTCTTGATAATAGAAACGTTAAATCTACTCAGGATTCACTTACAAATATGTTGAAAGCAATAGCTTCTGTTAGTACGAATGATGGAACAGAACATTTATGGAGTGCTGAAACAGGAAACGACCTTGCAAATTATTATGAACGTTTTATAAGTCTTAAGGCTGGTTCTTCAAATAGTATAAAAGCAGCTTTGGCTGATTTATATAGTGCAATGAAAAGCGACAAAGTTAAAGATAACAATAATTTGAAAGCTGCGATTTGTGATGCAATAGAAGATTATTTCACTCCTGGAACTGCATCCGTTGGAGGTCAATATCCTGATTTTGAGTTTACAGAAAAGGATAAGAATATAGCTCAATTCCCAGGTAATGTTGGTTTACCTGATGGTTCAATGCAACTTGTTGGTAATGAAAATTTTACATATACAACTCCTTCTGCAGGAACTACTAGTGGAAACATAATTGAGCAAACTGCTTATAATAATTATGCTTATCCTGCATCACTATTCTATTGGGATGATACAGACATTAAGTGTCAAGATGCGGCTTTGACAAATGGAACAACATATAATGGTTCTTATTCAGATTGGAGTGGTATTTTGGCTCTTTATACAAATAATAAAACATCTGTTGATGCTTCAACTCGTAGTATTGCTCTTGTAAAACCAATTAATTATGCTGTTGCTAATCTTAATCTTTTTGTTCGTTTTGCAGATCAATATATTTATGATAATGGAGACAACTATACTCCTACAGGTGCATCACAAGCTGTTGGTCAGATTGCAGTTCCTGTTGGTGCAGACGGATTCTCTTTGACAGGTATACTTATTGGCGATCAAAAGAAAGTTGGATATGATTTCAAACCATTAACAGCTTCAACTGCTTGGACCATTTATGATTCATCGACTGATGGGGCTAAGGTTAAGAAGTCTGCTGATTATGATGGTACGCCAACAGCATATTCATTGGCTTTGGAAACAGCCGGAACAGAGAATTCACCTTATGAGAAAGTTCGTTTTGCATTAGAACTTGTAAATGAATCAGGAGCTGCTTTTACAGGTAAGGACGGTATTGTTCCTGCTGGTGGAAAGTTCTATTTGGTTGGAGAACTTGAAGCAAATAATGATCACAAAAAGGTTTTTGAGCAAGATCATAAGACAATCGCAAGAGTTACTATTAATAGCTTGAAGAGTGCTTATAACTGTATTCCTGATTTGCGTGCTCCTCGTCTTGAACTTGGTCTTAGCGTTGACCTTACTTGGCAGCAGAGTCTTGTTTACGATGTTACAATTCAGTAATAGACAGTTGTCAGAATAAGCTCAAATTAGTCAGAGTTATTCTAACATACATTACAGGGCGGCAGCCTTTCGTAGGGCTGCCGCCTACAACCGGTAAGGCTTGCGGATAATCGTTAATCTTCCGTGGGTTCGGTAATGGAAACAACCAAAGAGAAGGATCGAGGAATGATGATAAAGTGCAGAAAGAAGTGTACCAGGTGGCTTAGGTCCCTGCCGGCATGGCTGTTGTCGGCCCTGCCGTTGTTTTTCGTCTCGTGCATCGACGAAGACCTGTCGCGTTGTGGCGTCAATTATATCATAGACTATCGTCTGGAGTTGTCGGCATCGCTTCGCCTCACGCTCGACGAGGAGCTGACGACGCCGGCCGAGCAGGAGCTGGCTGCGGCGTTGCGCCAGGACTTGGCTGACGTGATGAGTGAGCGCGCTGCCGTGATGGACCTGTCGTTCTTCACGGTCGACGGTGGCAGCCTGACACAGCATCAGACAGTGGAGCCGGATGCCAGCAGCCTGTCGATGACGGTGTATATGAACCGGGGCGACTATCACAACATTGCCCTTGCCGCGACGCAGAAGAGTGTGGGCGTGGACATCTCCGATCCATCGACATATCGTGGCATCCGTCTGGCTCAGGAGAGCGGCGACACCATTGATGCCCATCAGGCCGCCATTTACATGGGCTATGAGCTGTTGGAGATGGACGAGACTAGCAATCATTTCTATGTGCCGCTGTATATGGTCAATTCCGTGCCTGTGCTGGTGGTCGATCCCAATGGGTCGCCGGCGGAGACGGTGGCGGCCTACACACGGCGCACGGCATCGGGCATCGTCTGCTCTGACAGTACGTTCACCTACGATCATTCGGCCGTGGTGCGCACCCTGCGCACCGACGGTGGCGGGCTGGTGGCCTATCACTCGGTATGCTTCCCTTCTACCGATGCCTCGACGTCGAGAGCCGGCAGCGACATCACGGAGTCGGAGGGCAGCCTGTGGGAGATGGATCTCTATACGCGCATGCCCGACGGTGAATATGTGAAGAATACCCTATACATCAAGGACCCGCTGAGGGCCGGAGAGATGCAGGTCATCAAGGTGAAGCTCGACGACGAGGGCCGCGTGGTGACGGACAATCCCGAGGTGGGCGTGTCGGTGGAGCTCGACTGGAAGCCGGGCGGCGACTTCGACATTGAGATGTGATGGAGGAGAGTATGCAATGGCAATTGACTGATAGAAGGAGGAGACGGATGGACATGAAATATCTTGTGAGATCATGGGCGTCGCTGTGTGCCGTGGTGCTTTGCCTTACGGCGTGTGGCAGCAGTGACGATGATGGAGCGCCCGTAGCCGATGTGGAGACGGTGCAGCTCATCATCAGCGTGCCTGCCACATCGGCCGGCACGCGTATGGGCGATCCCGGCACGGCCGTTGACGAAGGTGCCGACTGGGACAGGCTGGCTGTTATTCTGGCATATTCTGACAATTCGAAAGTAAGGACTACCACTATAACACAGGAGCAGTTTAACGCGCTCCCTGCTTATAACGGCAACACAAACTTCAAGTTGCTTGCAATCGACGCCGAGCCCGGTACGGTTCAGATTTATGGCGTGACATATAGCAACAAAGTATCGTCAGCCGACATGCTGGCCCAAAATATTGATGCCTGCAAGTCGGTAGACGACGTGCAGAAGCTGACCATTTCAAACTATTATGCCGAGGATGATGAGTCGCGGGTAGCCAAGTTCGTGAGCGTCGCCACCGGATATTATAAAGAAAGCGGCAATGATCCTGCTGAATTTGAAATAAAAGAAGGCGGAACTGGCGAGGTAGGGAATATCCCGACAATGACACTGACCCGACTGGCTGCGAAGATCGACATACAGTGGGACGCCGCTGATGCCTATAAGGCTGGATATACGGATGTGAGGGTTACGGAGTTTACTTATAAAGGAAAGGAATACGGGTATCTGTTCCCAGAAGTTGCTTCAACGGCAGGTACGACATTTACAGATAAATCATGGAATTTCTATAACACCTCAGAGATCAGCCAGCGCAACGGCCGCGTGTATCATTATACGTTCCCGGACGGAAAAACTACTCCGAGCGTAACCTTTAATATTTCTGCCAAGCAAACAGGAGAAACTGAAAGCACAACGAAGTCTTATACAATGAATTTCCCGTCTGCCTTGCAGAAGGCTACGTGGTATAAGGTGAATGCCACGATTAAGGGAATTACAGGTAGCGGAACCATCACGCTGAGCATGGACAACAATACGGGCGTTCAGACGGGCGGATGATATATATTATTATAAATAGGTGAGAATCTAAGCTGATCTGCCTGTTCCGGATGAACGGCAGACATTCATGACTCCATATCTAAAGATTTGAAACGATGATAAAGATGCGGACTTTATTCAGAATCCATACATTGCTGTTTGCCCTGTGCTTCTCATTGGGAATGATGGCACAGAGCAAGATCTATTATGTCAGCCCGGTAGCTACGGGTAACCGCGATGGCTCGTCGTGGGCTAATGCGACGACGCTTGCCGATGCCTTGAATAATGCTGTGGCCGGCGACCAGATTTGGGTGCAGGGCTTCGAGCCGGTGACGAAAGATGAACTTTATATAGTGCCCCAAGAGGGGTTCACGGTGAAGTCGGGCGTACAGCTTTACGGCGGCTTTGCGGGTACGGAAACCAAGCTGACCGACCGCGTTACGCTGGGCAAACCCTATCAGCTGAAGTACCGCTCCGTGCTGTCAGGCGACCTGCAGAACGATGACAAAGTGGACAATGTCGACCTCATCTTCCCGGCCAACACGACCCGTTCGGACAATACAACCCATGTGCTGACGCTGAATATGAAGCCGACACAGACTTCCGGCAACAACAATACGTACCCCACGGTGGTCAACGGCTTCACGATTACCGGCGGCCAGGCCGACGGAACCGATGAGAAAGGCGGAGGCATCTATATTTACGGCGACAATTCTAATGGCGGCGGCAACTTCCGCATTGAGCGCTGCTTCCTGTTCAACAACTACGCCACGCAGGGCGGTGCCGTTTATGTTTCTTCTGAAGTACAGAACGTCAACAACGGCGAATCGCTCATCAATCAGTGCGTCATCTACAACAACGCCGCCGGCGAGCGTGCCGCGGTGGAGAACCAGGGCGGCGGTGTCTACCTGGCCGGCGAGGCCACGGTGGTGAACACCTCCATTTTTAATAACGGGAACGGCGGCGTGCGCCTCTCCTCCGGCAGTAAGGTGGTCAACGCCACCATTGCCCGCAACACGGGTGCCGGCGTGGACTTGACAACGGCTTCGAATAGTACAAATGTGTACAACTCCATTATCTGGGGTAATACCTCTCTTTCGGCAGAGCATCAGCCGACTTTCCAGAATTCGGCCTACCATGAAGTGACGGCTGATGATAAGAACAGCAATGTTTACGTGGCCAAGGAGAACCGCGATGCAGCTGCCGGCCCGATGTTTGACGCGCCGTCTGTCAAGACGAGTTACGACCGCGATTTCGATTGGTATCAGTCGGCCTATCCGCTGTGGTCATGGAACGTGCTCGAGGGCTCGGTGATGATAGACAAGGGCGATGCGAAGGCTTACAATTCCACGGCTTACGGCAGTGAGGATATGGCCGGCCACAACCGCGTTAGCGGCACGAATATCAGTATCGGTGCCTATGAGTATCAGTACCTGCCCGCTTCGCGCATCCGCTACGTGAAGCCCACAGCTACCGGCACGGGCGACGGCTCGTCGTGGGACAACGCCTCGGGCGACCTGCAGAAGATGATTGACGAGCTGGCCGAGAGCACTCCCTCGCAAACCGGTGAGGTATGGGTGGCCGCCGGAACCTATACGCCGCAGTCGCAGCTCATCAGCGGTACGGCCTACTCGGCTTCGTTCCGCATGCGCGACGGCATCAGCGTGTACGGCGGTTTTGCGGGTACGGAAAGTACAAAACTCGAGCGCGTCAAAAAAAGCGCCATGCCTTGGGATTTCCAGAATCCGACCGTCCTGGAGGCAGCCTATTATAGTCATGATGATTTGGCTTGGACCAATAACAAGTGGACGCTGACGAGCGACTCGCGCCACGTGGTGTGGTTTGCGCCCATGTCGGGCGGGACAGCCTTTGCCAATGTAACCACTCTTGACGGCGTCACCATTCAGGGCGGCTACGCGCAGGGCGGTACGGGGCAGGACGACTTCCTGACCGACCGCGGTGCCGGCGTATATATGGACGGCGCCAATGCCTACCTGTCCAACTGTATTGTCCGGGAAAATTATGCCACCGGCAATGGCGGCGGTGTGTACCTGAAAAATGGCCGTGTGCAGACGTCGCTGATTTACAATAACAATGCCGACGCCGACGGTGGTGCCGTGTACGTGGAAAACCGCGGACTGGTTCACCGCTCAATGCTTGCCAACAACTCTGCGCTCAACGGCGCGGGCGTTTATCTGCATAATGGAGCAGAAGCGACAGGCTCGGACAGCGACGATCATCCTGAATATCTTATTCTGTCGACCAGCGTTGTGTCAAACAATACTGTCAGAGGCAATGGTGCGGTTTATTGCGACAAAGGCGGTGTGCTGATGCAGAACACCATAACCAACAACAACTGTGTTACTGCGACCGACGCAACAGATCCTAACGCCTCGCAGACAGGCGGTATCTATATTGACGAGTATGCGCTTGTAGTTAACTCTGTGCTATGGAACAACCAGATGGGTGTATCGCCGAACGGCACCAACATTCCTATGTATGCCCGCAATCCGTCGGCAGACAAGGTGAAGTTCCTCTACAACGCCATTTCTGGTGTGAACAACGCCATTTGGAACAATACTTTGCAGGAACAGACTCTGTCGCTGGTTGATGAGAATGCCGGAGTTGAGAATGACGGCAACAGCATCGGCCCGAGGTTTATAGTGCCTGCAGAAGATATGAAATTTGATCTTGATAACGACTATGGCGTTCAATCAGGATGGAAAGACGGCATTATCAGTTATTACTGGAAGCCGGTTGACGGCTCAAACCTTTGGGCACGCGGTATGGCTCTCGGACAGTTGCCTGACGACGTAGTACTCTCGCCAGAGCTTGACATCGAAGGAGATGTCTTTGCACAGAAGCCCGCAACAGGTGCGTTTATGGTTAAAGCTCCGACCATCAAACCTAGTTTCGAGCAGAACGGATCAAATTATAAGCTTGTGCTTTATATTGACGCCGAGTGTACTGAACCATCTCACGACGGCTCTTCATGGGCAAAGGCTTTCCGCTCGTTAAACAATGCCCTTGCTTATTGTGCAACTTTGTCATCAGGTGACGATGTTGTTGGTGTTAATGGGACGCATAATTTGTCTGATATCGACTTTTTCGAAATTCGTGTTCTTGAAGGCGACCTGTGGCCGCGTTATGCCTTCACGAATAACGACCCTAAGACGGCGACTGTCTCAGTGCCAGCTATGGCGAGCGGCAAGCCTGTTTATATTTACGGTGGCTACCATCGCAACTCGGATGGCACTGTTGTCCGCGACCCGCTGACTTACCGTTCTATAATTAATGGCAATACCGAGGGCAAGGACATTACACAGGGTCTGTACCACTGCATCACGGTGGAGCAGGGGGCTGAGCTTGTGCTCGACGGCTTCCATGTCATCAACGGCTACGCCGCCGGTGAAGCCAGCCGCCAGTATGGTGCCGGCCTGTTGGCACACGCCGGCTCAACCGTCACCGTCCGCAACTGCATCTTTGAGAACAACACGGCGCAGGAAGGCGCCGCCATCGATGCCCGCGAGGCTACGCTGACGATGGAGAACTGCGTGGTGAACAACAACACCAACACAGAAAATACATCGGCAGTTGTTAATAGTGCTTTGGATAAGACGACAATGCATCATGTTACGATTGTAAATAACATTGGTGCTGCTGTTGTGGATGAAAGTATTCTTTCAGGTACTTCGTTCTCAAAAGGGAATACAAGTAAAAATTCTATTGATACAGAGTTGGCAACGAAAGGGGCAGATGGAGCAAAGAATTTTGCTAACCCGACTAACACCGCAGGCGCAACTCTCGGCTTCGACACTTACCTCGGTGGTTATTCCTCCTTCCGTCCATTGACAAGTTCTGACGTTGCTGCTAATCTTATTATCAACAAGGTCGTTAATCCTGTAGACGGATTGTCTAACGACATAATGAATAATGAACGCAACCTCGGTGGTGTTCCTGACCTCGGTGCGTATGAGGCAGACCTGCCTAAAGCCGGCAAAGTTATTTATGTGCGTTCGTATAATACAAAATGGGATAACAGAGGTGAAGAATCAGATGGTGAACCTAATTTGTCTATAGCAACCGCTGGGGACGGTTCTTCATGGGAAAATGCCATAAATGGAAATGCTATATGCGATTTGGAAAAAACTTGGTCTGGTACCGAAGCTGGTTTTTATATAAATGGTAGTGGTACACTTAGACAGTCATCTCGTGACTATCCACAGTATTCGGATAATGGTACATACGGTCCAACAGCAGGATGCTACGGTAGTTTTTGGACAGGTGGAAATACAAAAAATGGTTATGGAAATTCAGGATACTTGAATTATACAATTATAAATAATCGTTACGAAAGATATGTTAGTGGATTACAATACGCTGTTGAAAAAGCAGCGGAAATTAATAAGAACCTTGGAGCTGATGAGGAACCAGTAGAAGTGTGGGTTGGAGCTGGTATTTATACAGATTATAAAGGATTCGTAATTAGAGATAAGGTCAAAGTTTTAGGAGGTTTCCCCGCTACAGGTATTCCTGGTGAAAATGACCGTATACCTCTACTTTCGGATTATGTTCCGGCAAGTGATGAATATGCAAGTTTATCAAAAAGTAATTATGAGACAATATTGCAAATACGCAAAGAAACCCCTGTTACTTTTTATAATAATAACAACGCATCTGTAACAGATGTTATTACATCTTTGAAGTATACTACGACTCGAAAATATGTATTATTTCAGCCTGATGTTTGTCTTCCGACGTGGGATATTTCTGGTGATAGTGGAACAGGAGGTAATGTTTATAGATACGATAAAAACAGCCCAGATTATGACAAAAATTATGTAGATTATGAAGGCGCTACGTGGGATGGATTTACAGTAAGGCATGGATATATAAATTCATATTATTCAAATCGTGATGGTGGAGCTGGAATTCGTTGTTTCAGGGGTGTAACATTACAAAATATGGTAATCACCCATAATTGCAACTACCACGACAATCGTAATCGTGGTGGTGGCTTGTATATGGATGGAGAGAATAGCCGTATTAATAATAGTTTCATATTAAATAATTATTTAGGGCATGCTGGCGAATCCAATGGAGGTGGCGCTTATATGATTGTTGGTACTGGCTATAATTTAGTTGTCGCTAATAATCATTGCTCATATTCGGGTGGTGGACTATTTATGGAAAGGGCTTCATTTTTTAATAATACTGTAGCCTATAATCGTGCTGGTAATTTAGGCTCAGGATTATCACAATGGTCCGGGTCAACAGGTTCGACAAAATTGGAACTCTATAATTGTATTTTTTATGGGAATGAAGGCGCAAGTGTGTTATATTCGAATGCAATTAATACATTTCAGCCTGCATATAATTGTTATGTTAATGGAACAGTTGACAAGGATTTATCAGTAAAATTTCCGGAAGAGAATGGTAATCGTATAGGACAATACCTGTCAAATCCATTTGAAGATAATAATCCCCAGACTTCAAATAACTTTAGATTGAAGGCGGGCAACTATTGTGTAAATAATGGCACATTATCAGCTGGTGATGTAAAAATAAACCTACCATCAACAGATATGGATTATACAAACCGAATAAAGGATTGTACTGTTGACATTGGAGCTTACGAGCGTGATAATGAAGATACGACGGTTCCTGATAAAGATGGTAACTTTTATGTTACTTGGACAGGTTTTGGTGATGCAAGTGCAAATTCTCCTGAAAATGCAGCTTGTTCAGAGAAATTGCAAATAGTATTAAATGCAGCAGGTAAACGCGCTGCGTCAGGACAGCCTGCAACCGTAAAGATTGCAGGTTACACGGCGGATGCAGATTTTGTTTATCATGCAAATACTTTGTCTGATAAAAATAATCCGCAGAGTTATACTTTTGTTGTACCAGAGGGAGTGACTGTAGTCGGAGGATATTATGAAGGTAGTTTTAGTGGTGGAAAGTATCAGAATGATGGTTGGAAAGAAGAAGAACGAAATCCTTTTACATATCGTACAATTCTCAGTGCTGAGGCTGTTCCTACGCAGGGTTCAACGCTAACTCAAAATGTCATAGGTTATCATACGGTGACTTTTGGCGGAGGTGACGGCACAACAGCTTTGAGCAAGTCTGCCATGATTGACGGCGTATGGCTGGAGGATGGTAGCGCCACTTCGTTGGCCGGTGCCGGCAATCCGAATACGCGCGGTGGTGGTGCCATCGTGCCGAGTGGTGCACATATACGCAACTGCGTGGTGCGCAACTGTGCGGCCACTGAGGGCGGCGGCCTCTATCTTATGCCGGGGGCCACGGTGAGCGGTACGCTAATCATGAACAACAGCGCGGAGAATGGCGGTGGTGTTTATGCTGACGCTACTTCTGCTGACAATACTCTTGTCGGTGCCGACAGCCGTGCGCACATCCTCTCCTCTACCATTGCCGGCAACTCGGCTTCAACCAGCGGCGGCGGTCTGTATATGGAGGACGGAGCCGTGATGAATGTCAACACCGTGATTTTCGGTAATAAGTCGGGTTCGGACAAGAACGTCAGCGGTGCTACCAATACGCAGTTTGCCGACAGCAAGCTGGGTGCGGTGTATGGCACAAGTACTACGGACTTTTATCCGTTCAACGACTGTTTCGTGGAGACGCAGGAAATGCCGTCCGATTTCGAGAATACGAGACTCGAGAGCGATTCCACACTCTATTTCACGGGCGACTATTATCAGCTAAAGGACTACTCACTGCTCATCAAGCACGGCTTGAAAAATGAGTATCAGGAAAAAGAGACACAGGCAGATCCCAGTTTGGTGACCACTTTCAATGTTGCGAAAAGTGATATGCAGAATATTGCACGCGTGCAGACAGGAAATGGTGCTGAGCGCTTGGATGCCGGTGCCTTTGCCTATGAGGGCGGCATTTTGCCGACAGAGCTGTTTACGCGCATTTTTGTGTCGCAGACTACTAACGTGACCTTACCAGAGGGTTCTGATATGAACGACTATTTGGGACGCTCGTTCTATACCTCTTTCTCTACGCTGGAGGATGCGTTGGGATATATCCGCTCGATGCGTGAAGACAAGAAGGCTGATGATAATACTCACTTCGAGATTTTGGTAGCCGGCGGAACCTATAAGCCGTCTAATGAGCGCACTACTACAGCAGACGTTACGCATGACCAGCGTCTGTACTCGTTTGAAGTACCGCAGAATGTCAGCATTTATGGTGGATTTGTAGGAACAGAGAAATACACTTCTGGTTCAGTATCATCCGTTCCTGGAATGAGTGATACATTTACAAATATTGAAGGAGATGATAAAGATCTTACAGGTATTCTGAATGAACGTACTTATTCCGACTTCAATCAGAACGGCATTAACGAGCCGTGGGAGTTGGCCAATCAAACCATCCTTTCGGGGCAGATCAATGCTTCCAGCACAGCGCAGAATGCTTACCATGTAGTATTTACGGATAAGGGAGACGCTACGACTGTAAATCCTGTCGTATTGGACGGCTTGATCGTGATGAACGGCGAGACTGACAATCAATTGTCTATCAGTACCGCCGAGGATGAGCAGGGCCGAGGCGGCGGAATCTACAGCAATGGCGTAACCTACACCATCAGTCGCTGCCGTCTGCTGAACAATACAGCCGTGCGTGGCGGTGCCATCTTTGTCCGTGATGCCGACCTGAACCTTTCGGGTTGTATTCTGGCCGGAAACAAGACGGTAGAGAATAAGGCTACTGGTAATACTACAACGTTGAAAAGTCGCGGTGGTGCTGCCTACGTATCAGGTATATCAAAAGCCGTCAATTTGCGTGCTGTGAACACTTTGTGGGCAAACAATGAGTCGGCAGGAGAAGGCGGCGCTATTGGTACGAATTATGCAGAAGGCGTGTCAAGTTCTCAGGACCCGCTTCTTTACATTATGAATAATACGTTTGTAAGAAATAAGGCGATAACTAATCCTGTGATTTATACGCACAATGGCAAAAGTAGCATTGTGAATACTTTGCTTTGGGGTAATCTGGGAGATACTTATCAAAATCCTACCAATTTGTCGACAATTTATGACGTGTCTTATTGCGCCAGCGACGTGGATTATGTCAACAAGTTTGCTTCAGGAAAGAACCATAATATTCTGCTTTCTACCGACAATATGGATGACAACGGTCCACGCTTTACCAATCCGTCCACTGAGGCCGGTGTGGCTGGAAATTCTGCTTCGAGCCTGTGGAATCCGGCCGCTATATCCGTGTTGACGGATGCGGGTGATGGAACGGAACATAATGGCGATCAGTCAAATAGTTCGGAAACAGATCATACGCCTGATGGAACAACCGGCGCTTATCAGGAGTGGTTCTCAGATAATGGATATTTGGGCCAAAATGGCGTGACAGAGGCCTATATTACGGGTGGAACTTATTCCCGCTATTCAGGTCCTCGTGGTGATAATAACGAAGAATTATGTAAGCCTATTGATATCGGCCTTTACGAGTATCAGTACATATCCAATTTCTCAACCATGCCGGCTATTTACGTAGCTACGCTTTCTGCCGGAAACGGTTCGGGTAACAGTTGGGCTAATGCTACCGATGACTTGCGTGGCGCTATTGTTGGTGCAGCTAATCCTACTGATAATGTCGATAAACCACGAATTGTATATGTGAGAGATGGTAATTATTCGTGGAATAGGACTTCGGCAGGTTCGGCTTATATCTTGAATATGAATAACAATAATAATATAAGCCTGACCTTGAAAGGCTCTTGTACGGGTAGTGGAGAGCTACAGGATTTTAGCAAGCCGACGGTAATCAGGAATGACGGCACAACTACCACCTTGATGTCCGTCGCCGCCAATACCAAGGCAGTTACCTTTGAGGGCTTTACGTTCATTAATAATACGACATCAGGAGAAGGAATGAATGCTAGTACCAGTACCGGCTCGCTGACCTTGAAAAACTGCGGATTCAGAATAAGTAATACCGGCTTGAATATTTCCGACAATGGCGGAAAGATGCTTATTTACAACACGCTGTTTGCTGATGGAGGCACGGGACTTAATGTAGAGTCAACTTCAACCACTGACATAACGCTGGTAAATACGACCTTTGCGAATAACAGTACAGCAGACATGTCCAATGGATTGACCAATGTTTACAATTCTGTGTCGTGGAATAATGGAGAAAATAAAATGGAAGGTGATGTTTCAGAACAGGAATCACCAACATATTATAATAAGGTTTTCTCAAAATTCTCATCTGACAATGATGCAGCTGAAAACAATGCGAACATTCAGAACGGCCCGAACTTCGTAGACCCGCTGAATGATAATAAAGAAAGCCGTGATTATCATATCCGTCCGAGCGTGCAGCTGTTGAATAAGGGAAGCAACGACAATTATATAAATAAGGTTGTAAGCGATGAAAATGCAACAGAGATACCTTCTACAGAGGTAGACCTCGGCAACAACGCGCGCCTGGTGGACAATTCTATCGACATAGGCGCATACGAATACGAGGCACCGTTGCAGCCCATTGTTTACGTAAAGGCTGACCTGACGGGTACGGCTGACGGTAAGAGCTGGGAGACGGCTTTGGGTGACTTGCAGGGTGCCGTGGATTTGGCTGGCCTGTATGCGCTGAATCAGAAAGCAACGGGTTACGTATTTGTGCATGGCAACTATCACGACACAGGTTCGCTGAATCTGTCGCTTGGCAATACGAAAGTGTATGGCGGCATGAATGACGAACGGAGTGATGAAGCCTTGGCAGAGAATTTCAGTAATACGGCTACGGTGGTTAGTAGCTTGCTCGGCAAGCGCAAGGGTGTGCTGGAGGCCACCAGCCGCTCGTCGTTGCAGAACGTAACCCTCGGCGCCGATGCCGTAGTGGACGGCTTCGTGGTGAACGGTACGGCTGCGGTGAATAACGGCGTGCTCTCTACTTCGGTAGTTAACGGCTCTGTAACGGGCCAGGCTGACGGCGTGCTCTACAACTCATTGGCCCTGGGCAGTGTGACGGGCGTAAAGGCCGTTAATGTGACGGCTACAAGTGATTTGAATAATGTGGCTGTGGGTAGCGATAACAACCGCGCTTCTGTAACTGAAACGAATAGCTATGTAACGACTGACTACTGGAAATATCAGCTGATGGAAACCTCGTCAGATATTGACCCGGCGGCTGATACCCGTACGGATATTAGCCGTTATACTACTGCGGTAGGCCACAGTCGTGACCTGATTGGTAATAAGCGTATTCGCAATACGGTGGACAACGGTTGCTTTGAAACATGGAATATCTGCGAGGGCATGACATCGGGAAATGTCATCACCGTCGATGACTATCCCGTGGGCAAGTCGGTGGTATATGTACGCAAAAACCAGGAACTGAAGATACAGAATGCCAGCGACGGCACTTTGGTGTACAAGGACGCAACATCATCTTTCACACCTGGCTTCCTGTTATTGGAGCATAAGGCCGGTCTTCGTGGCAATCGTAACCACATACGTCTTACCAACTTTGCCGTTGAGCGCGACATACCTACAGGTGGTGCAGACCTTGTTGCCATGCCGTTTGAAGTTGATGCCGCGAAAAGCGTTATGGGCGGCATCACACCGAAACTTTATTCCGGTAGCACACGTGCTGCATACGACTATAAGTTTGACGGCACTAACGGCTCTGCCTGGCAAGAAACAAGTATCGACCTTGCAGGACTCTGTGTGGGACTGCTCTTTGAGAACAATACGGGTCAAGACCAGACGCTCCGTTTCTATGGCGTAA
>ULRH01037851.1_pt1 | contig 26373 bp, 16 predicted proteins | sample 1955271 | NCBI WGS metagenome assembly ULRH01 (sample SAMEA4835677, study PRJEB28245) | human gut metagenome | biome: gut microbiome; material: fecal sample | place: Denmark | collected 2008 | reverse complement strand
GGATTTTCAGTCCTTTGCTCTACCAACTGAGCTATGGCACCAACTTTACAATCATTGTTTCTTGATTGCGAGTGCAAAGGTAGGCAAATTTTTTGAATCTGCAAACTATTTTGAAACTTTTTTATCAAAAGTGTAGAAATAACCGGGAAAGCAACAGGACAAACGTTTTTTTTATGTACTTTCGGTCAAAATTGACAAGAAAGAACAACGATGTGTGCAACTAAAATCAATAGACAATGAAGAAAATATATCCGAAAGAATGGTTGGAATTGCATCCTTATCAAATTGTGGACGAAGTAGACCGCTATTACACCGATGTAGCCAATCAGATTTACCAAGTACTGAACACGCCTTTAGCAGACGGAATGTTTGAGGAGAAGGATGCCCGCTATTTTAGCCTTTGCCTGACAGCCTGGTTTGAGGATGTCATCAGCCAAGTAGGAATTTGGACTACTTTTACAGCAGCGTGTAAGAAACGTTACGGGAACTGGCTTCCCTTTTATCCGCTGGATGAAAATTATTACCCCGATGAAATTAATGTCGAAGACATACGCTTTCTGTTATGGCATCATATACAGTTCTCTTCCCGGGATGAAGGACGTATTATTAATCCCGAAAATCCGGGAATAGAACTCATCGCGAATGAACTTTACTGCATATTGGATGAGATTTATGAAACGGCACCCGAAAATGAACGGCTTTGGCTATTTATGCATCCCAAGGGAAAAGGAGGATGGGACAGTTTCGAGAAGTATCGTTTAGTATTGCAATGGTTTCATTATGGCTCTTATTTCAATATCGAAAACCAAGAGCAATATGAGGATGAATTAGAAGAAATAACAAGCGATTTAAGCGAGGATTGGCAAGGGAAGAAGAACTTGCTCGTATATAACACCTATACAGCCTTGATGTTGCAAGGGCGCAGAGGACCTTTATCATTCACTTCTTGCGAATGGCTGGCATTGTGGGCTGAACAGAACAACGGTCCGCAAGAATGGCGTTCGACAAAGGAGTATATAGAAAGTTTCTTCTTGCTTACAGGGGAAGATGACGGTTTCTTGTATTTACAGGACCTATGCGGTAATGATGAAGTGTATCGAGTTGCTAAGGAATCTTTCGACTTGAGTTCTATCAAAGACAGGCAAGTGGGTGAATCAGTTGCTCTCTGCACCTTGCTGCATTATGGAAAAGTGTGGAATCAAATAGGTATAATGAGTCTGTTGCCGTCATTGAATAATGACATAAAGCAAGCTGTAGAAAGCCTGCGTGACAAAAAAGAACATCGGAACGAAAAGGCTGTGTATGAAGATTTCATACGGGCAACCGGCGGAAAGCCTTTTTATTTCTGCAAATCCCGGCAGGAAATGATTGGTTTCCTGACTCATGAGATGAAATACCGTACGGCTGAAGGATTGAAGTTGCCTTCAATAAGAGCAAAGCATGGATTGATCTTGATGGCAAGTCCTCGAACCGGGCTGTACATACAAACCCAGTTATGCGAATGTGTCAAGTCGCCCGACAATCCGTTTTACGATGCAAAAGCCGCTGCTCAAAAAGCGCTTTCTTTCTTACTTAGCCCGGACGTGATTCCATACGACTTGAGTTGCATGTTGCAAGACAGGGGCATGCTACCGGATGCGATGCTGAACAGCTTGAAAGGAGAAGAGTACGGACGGAAATTCTTACAACAAAACGCGCACTTTCTGACAGATTATTTCTTCCACCGTTGCCGGGAGAAAGATTATGATGCATAATTTAAGCATTCTATTCACCACAGAGGACACAGAAGCACACAGAGTATTTAAATTTTTCTCTGTGGTACTCTGTGTCCTCTGTGGTGGATAATGCTATTTCTATATCTTACTTCAGCGGATTCCAGCCTTGGGCTTTCAGTTCCAGCTCGGTGCCATCGCGCGTAAGCAAGGCACAACCTAACGCAGGCTTGGTGATGTAGCCGATGACTTTCACATCCTTTATCTGTTCCACTTGTTCGTGCACCGTGAGGGGAACGGTGAAGAGCAGCTCGTAATCTTCGCCTCCATTCAATGCACAGGTCGAAAGGTTCATGTTGAATTCTTCCGCCATGACAGCGGTCTGGTAATCTATCGGGATGCGCTCCTCGTAAACCCGGCATCCTACCTTGCTTTGCGTACAGATATGCAACAATTCAGAAGAAAGTCCGTCGGAAATGTCCATCATTGCCGTGGGCTTGATTCCGGCTTTTGCCAGGCTTTCGATAATGTCGCGCCGTGCTTCCGGTTTCAGGAAACGTTCCAACAGGTATTCTTTTCCTGCAAAGTCGGGTTGCACATCCTTTTCTCCTTGGAACACGGCTTTCTCACGTTCCATCAGCTGGAGGCCCATGTAGGCAGCTCCCAAGTCGCCTGTCACGCAAATCAAGTCGGTTTCTTTCGCACCGTTGCGGTACACAACCTGGTCTTTTGCCGCCTCGCCGATGCAGGTGATAGAAATGGCAAGGCCTGTGACCGAAGAAGTGGTATCACCTCCTACGATGTCCACATGGTGTTGGCGGCACGCCAGCTTTACCCCGTCGTAGAAGTCTTCGAGGTCCTCTATGCAGAAGCGTTTCGATACGGCAAGCGATACGGTAATCTGCTTCGGCATGCCGTTCATGGCATAGATATCCGAGAAATTCACCATGGCCGACTTGTATCCCAAGTGCTTTAGCGGAGTATATACCAGGTCGAAATGTACGCCTTCCATCAGCAGGTCGGTAGTAACCAATACCTGTTTATCCGGATAGGAGAGTACGGCGGCGTCATCGCCTACGCCGTACACCGACTCCTTGTTCTCCAATTTAATATCTTCCGTCAGACGCTTGATTAAGCCAAATTCGCCGAGCGTCGCTATTTCTGTTCTGTTCCCTTCGTGCATGGCTTACGCTCTGTTTATCAGTTCTCTCATAATAGTGGTCATGCGCGGCTGGGCGGCATCTGCCGCCTTTTGCACTTCTTCGTGGGATACTTCCACGATTTTACCTTCTACGCCTAAGTCGGTGATGACCGATACGCCAAACACTTTAATGCCGCAATGGTTTGCCACGATGACCTCGGGCACGGTCGACATACCTACCGCATCACCGCCCAAGATATGAAACATCTTGTATTCCGCCGGCGTTTCGAATGTCGGGCCTTGTGTGCCTACGTATACGCCTTGCTGTACCTTGATGCCTTTTTCCTTGGCGATTTCCAATGCCTTGGCGATTAATTCCTTCGAATATGCCTCGCTCATGTCCGGGAAGCGGGGACCGTAATCGATGTTCTTTCCACGCAACGGATGTTCGGGGAAGAGGTTGATGTGGTCGGTGATAATCATCAAGTCGCCTATCTCGAAATCAGGGTTCATGCCTCCGGCTGCGTTTGATACAAAGAGGGTTTTGATACCCAATTCACGCATCACCCGCACAGGGAAGGTCACTTGTTGCATCGAATAGCCTTCGTAGAAGTGGAAACGCCCTTGCATCGCCAGGATGTCTTTCCCGCCCAATTTGCCGAATATCAGCTTACCGCTATGTCCTTCTACGGTTGAAAGGGGAAAGTTGGGGATATCTTTGTAATTTATTTCATATTTATCGGTTATCTCATGTACTAAACTTCCCAAACCGGTTCCCAAGATGATGGCGGTTTCGGGATGAGTCTGCATTTTAGCCTTCAGAAAGGCGGCTGTTTCTTGTATTTTCTCTAACATACGCTATAATGTTTTGGTTAAACATGATTCGTTCTTCCTCGTTGAGGAAACTGACCTCAATGGGTAATACATATATATAAGGTGTCAGGCCCGGGTCTATATCCGGATGCCCGATAAGTCTTGCGGCGTCTTTCTCGGTTGTAATGACCAGCCGTTTCCCTTCCGGCAGCTTTTCAAATGCGGTACGGATGCGGCGCATATCCTCGGCATCGAAAGCATGGTGGTCGGGGAAAGTCAGCGGTGTGACATGGGGACTGTATTCCGATAGCTTCCGGATGAGCGGGGCGGGAGAAGCGATGCCTGTCAACAGCAGGATATGTTCGTCCGCCTGCAGACTTTCCAGTTTGCGCTCTGGTTCAGCGGCAAACAAAGCTTGCAATCTGCCGTATGCCAGCGTGGTATAAAAGAGCGACTGGTTTGGGGCAGGGGCGATTTCTTTCTGTATAGCCTTTTGTTCTTCCTCCGTCAAACCGGAAGGACATTTGCTTACCAGGATGATGTCCGCCCGTCTTTTTCCACCGACCGGTTCGCGCAACCGTCCTGCAGGAAGTAGCTTATCCCTTGTTATCAACCGGTTGTAATCGGTAAGCAGGATGCTGAAGCCCGGCTTCACGTACCGATGCTGGAAAGCATCATCCAAGAGAATCACCCGTGTGCCGGGAGCTGTATGCCCGTCGGTTAACCGCCGGATGCCTTCACACCGGTCTTCGTCTACCGCTACGTAGATATCGGGAAACTTGTGCAGCATTTGGTAAGGTTCATCACCTATCTCCTCAATGGGCGTTTCCGGATTCCCTAACACAAATCCTTTCGATTTCCGTTTGTATCCCCGGCTTAATACCGCAACCTGGTATTCTGGCCGTAATAAGCGTATCAGGTATTCGGTATGCGGGGTCTTGCCCGTGCCTCCTACCGTGAGGTTCCCGATGCAGATAACCGGAACGGAAAACGTGTGCTCGCGCAATATTCCTTTATCGAAAAAGAAGTTGCGCAAGCGCACGCCTGCTCCGTATAGCGCGGCTACAGGAAGCAGGCTGCGGTATATCTTGATGACATTCCGGTGGTCGCTCATTATTTAATCGTTATCATGAATGGCAGGCGTGCCTGGACCGGGTCGCTGTTTTTAAGGTTTTGCATGTGACGGAACGGTTCGTAGAATACGCCCAACTCGTCTTTCATCCGTGCCGACAAATAACGGTCTGTACCCGAACTCATCAGGCTGCTGATGAAATCTTCCTGTTTGGGATAACTCATCACGGTGTAGTCTTCTATCTCCGCGCGTTCGGCGGCAACCGCTATCGCCCGGTCGATTCCTCCCAATTCATCCACCAGCTTCAGGTCTTTCGCCATTTCGCCCGTCCACACTCTGCCTTCGGCTATCTTCTTGATTTCGTCTATCGGCATCTTGCGTCCGTCGGCACAACGTTGGGTAAAGAGTTCGTATCCTTTGTTTACCATGTTCTGCATCAGTGCCTTCTCTTCTTCGTTGAACGGGCGGGTGATGTCGCCTAAGTCCGCCAGTTTATTGGTCTTCACACCGTCAAAATGAATGCCCAGTTTGTCATTCAGCAACTTTCCGGCATTGGGGATTGCGCCGTAGATGCCGATGGAGCCGGTCAGCGTGGTAGGCTGGGCTACAATCCAGTCGGCGGCACACGAGATGTAATAGCCACCCGATGCCGCATAGTCGCCCATCGAGACGATGACGGGTTTCTTTTCCTTTAGCAACGTTACTTCACGCCAGATTTCTTCCGAGCCGAACGCGCTTCCTCCCGGCGAGTTTACACGGAGCACGACTGCCTTGACGCTTTCGTCTTCGCGCAGCTTGCGCAAGTCTTTGGTCACTTTTCCCGGATCGATTCCTTCATCGGTGGGAAGCTCGCTGGAACCGATTGTTCCAGCCGCATAATAAACGGCGAGGATGTTTCCGCTCTTGTCTTTCGGCACATTGCGCTGCACGTTCACCATGTCGTCCAGGTAGAGCTTGTTCAGCGCGTCGTCTTCCTCGGTATCGGTCAGTTGCTTCAGGTAGGCCAGCATTTCGTCCTGATACATCAAGGTGTCGGCAAGCCCTGTGGCGATGTAGGTTTCAGTAGGCTGCAAGTCCATGTTCCGGTCGGCAAGCGCGTTGAGGCTATCAGCCGGGATGTTACGCGACTCTGCCACATCTGCCACCATTTGTCCCCATATCGAGTTGACGAAAGCTTGCGTCTGCTCGCGGTTGGCATCGCTCATCTGTGTAGCGATGTAAGGTTCTACCGCCGATTTGTAAGTGCCTACACGGAATACCTGCATTTCTATGCCTATCTTGTCGTACAGGTCTTTCAGGAAATAGGTTTGCGTGGCGAGTCCGTGCCAGCCCAGGCTTCCTTGCGGGTTGATTGCCACCTTGTCGGCTACGCTTGCCAGGTAATAGGTGTTTTGCAGGTAATTTCCTCCGTACGCGACGATGAATTTCCCGCTTTCCTTAAAATCCACCAAAGCATTCCGTATTTCTTCCAGCGAGGCCGGCGAGCAGGAAAAAGCACCCGCGTTCAGGCAGATGCCTTTTATTTTTTCGTTGTCTTTCGCTTTCTTTATCGAGCTGAGGATGTCATCCAGTCCGTATGTCCCAAAGTCATCGCCCATCAGTTGGCTCAGCGGATTGGGTTGCGAACGCTCTTCCACGCTTCCGCTCAAGTTAAGGATAAATACCGAATTGTCGTTCACTTTCGTTTCACTTCCCGATGAGGAAGCCACCATGCCGGCAACGCTCATGATGCCGATGATGGTGAATACTACTCCTACGATGCAGACTCCTACGATGGCAGCCAGCATGTACTTTAAGAAATCTTTCATTTTTGTCAGGTATTTGGTTTAATTTTCTTCCGCACAAAGATAACGATTTTCAGGTATTTTACAAATATCCGTAAAGAAAAGCGTGTTCTCGGCAGGAAAGGTATTTTAATGTCTTGTCGGATGTGGGGATGCCGGAGTCGCCTGGATTGCCAGCCGCTTATAACTGTTTCACCGGTTTTAATGCATTCGAACTTTAGTTTCAGAGCATTGAAACCAAAGTTTCAGTATAATTGAAATAGCCGAAACTATTGTTGCGTGACAACGGCATTATAGGTTTCTGGGAAGCCGAATCTGGTTAAAAAAGAAAAAGCCGCCGGTTACTTTGCTTCACGCAAGCCTGCCGGCGGCATAAATAATCAGAGAGAATTGATGCTGGTAATAGGTTATAGTCAATCAGACATAAAGTGCGTAATCATTCCGTCTTCAGGTTTTCCACCGGATTCTCTCGTGTGGCTTTTAGGCTGATGAGGTATACTGAAACCAGTGAGATGAGGGCTACCGTGATGATGGAAGCTACCGGAACCCACCACGGGAAGGTGCTGTCGAAGGTCACAATCTTGTCTATCTGGTGTACGCCGAATATCATCAGCGGGACGGCTATTGCTAAGCTGATACCCAGGGAACCGAGCGAGAACTTCATCAGCCTCTCCTGCTCGCCCAGCGAGCTGGAGCCGAATACCTTGCGTATCGCCATGTCGCGCTTGCGCTGGGCGATGAAGTAAAGGCTCATGGCGGTTAGTCCCAAGAGGGAGATAAGCAGGGCGGCACCGGTAAAGACAAGCATCAGGCGGTTCATGCGGCTGAAGTCGGCGTAGAGGTCACGAAGCTGGTCGCCGTACCATGCCGACTCGAAGGAGAAATCCTTGGCGGCTATCTTGAAGAGCTGGTCCAGCTGTTTCTTGTAAGCGTTCAGGTCGCCGTCCTGCACTTCCACCGATACGTTCCATGGATAGATGCTGTCGGGGTGCTCTATCTGTATCTGGAGCGGATGGATATCGTGGTCTATCAGGCTTCGGCTGATGACAAAATCCTTGAACACGCCGGCTATCTGGGTGCGTCCGTAATTGTTGCTCGTGAAATAATCTTTGGTTCCGACAGGTTCCAACATCTTCATCGCCCGTTCGCTTAGAAAGAAATTGTTGCCTCCTATCGGCGTATGACGGTCTTCGGTTATCTGTATGTGGTAGATGTCGAGGAACGCCGAATCAACGATAAAGGTCTGGAAACTCATCTCCAAGGTGCTGTCCGCCGAAGGAATATAGGTGGTATTGTTGTTCCCTCCGTCCAAGGGTATGCCGCATGAGAAAGAAACATGCTTCACGAAGGGCAGCTTCTTTGCTTCGGTGCGGAAGAGTTGCAGGTTCTTTTGAGAGCCGTAGGACGGATAAGTCAGCACGTTGCCGTATTCGTAACCCAACGGTGCGTGTACGATGCGGTATATCTGCACGGAGAGATAGGCGGAACAAGTGAGCAGGGCGATAGTCAGTCCACACTGCACGATGTTGAGCACTCGCAGGTAGACGGCTTTCGTCTTGCGTCGGAAAGTCCCTTTTACTACATCCATAGGGTTGTAGTTGGAAAGTATCGTAGCCGGGATAAAGCCCGAAAGCAAGGTCAGTGCTGCGATGAACAGGATATAGACAATAACGGTTGTGGCATTGAGATCGCCCGTAATGTCAAGCTTGGCGTGAAGCAAGTCGATAGCCACAGGTTCGGCGGCTTTGGCAAGGAGGAAGCCTATGATAAACGAAACCAATGTGAGCAGTGCTGATTCGGCTATCATGCGCCAGAAAATGTCGGGGCGTGACGAACCGAGCAGGCGGCGTGTAGCCATTTCCTTGGCACGGTAGCTGGTCTGCGCCACGCTCATGCTGATGTAGTTCAGTACCGCCATCAAGAGGATAAGCACGCCGATGGTGATGAAAATCACTACCAGCTTGAAGTCGTACTGGTTGAGGTAGACAGTGGCAGGAGTTTCGGAAAAGTAGAAATCATGCCATGGGATGAATTGGACTTTCTTGAAGCTGTCACTGTCTCTGAACAACCAGTAAAACTCTCTCAGGAATGTCACTACATCATCGGCTTTCCGGTTCAAGTCAGTTCCCGGAGCGGTGCGGAAGAAGAGGGTGCTCCCCGCTGCATCGTTCATTTCGGTGCATTCCATCGAACAACTCCATTGGATGTATTTCATGTTCTCGAACGGGATGAAGATGTCGATGTCCGAAGGGATAATAGAGTTGTTGATGTCCTCAATGATACCCGTCACGGTAAATATCCCGTTATTACAAGGGATGATTTTTAGGGTCTTGCCTACGGCGTGCTCGGTGCCGAACAGACGAAGGGCGGCGGAGCGGGTAAGCACGACACTGTTGTCATCGGTAAGCAGTTGTTCGCGGTTCCCTTCCAGCAAAGGGAAGCGGAAGAACTCGAAGAAGTTCTTCTTCACGCTGGCACCTAATACCTGCACCGGCTTGTCGTCCGGTTGCACATACGGATTTGATACTTTGATGGCGCACCAGTCCTCTATCTCGGGATAGCGGCTTTGCAGGCGGTCGCCCAAGTTGTAATGTCCTCCTGCCCAGTGTTCGTTGGCAAACACATAGATGCGGTCGGCATCGGGCAGGTCTTTGTCCACGGTGAGCTGCCGTGTCACCATGTTGGCGATAAGGAGCACGAACATCAGCGAGATGCTCAGCCCCGCCACGTTGACGAATGTAAAGAGTTTGTTGCGCTCCAAGAAGGTGAAATAGGTCTTCATTTCAATTAATAATTAATAATTAACAATTAATAATTAATAGTTGGTTGGTGTCTTTTTCACCACAGATTACACGGATTTTTAAATTTATTAATCTGTGTAATCTGTGTTGAACTTTATTTCATTCTGTCTTGATGCTGTTCGCCGGATTCTCGTTGGCGTTCTTCCAGCTTTGCACCGTAACCGTTATCATAGTGATGGCGGTGACGAGGAGGAAGGAGGTGAGGAATATCCAGGCACGGATGGGAGTGCGCTCGGCAAAACCTTCCAGCCAGTGTTGTCCTATCCACCAGCCGAAGGGGGCGGCAACGATGAAGCATCCGATTAATATATATAGGTATCGCTTGTTGAACATGCGCAGGATTTCGCCCGTGGTGCTTCCGAATATTTTCCGGATGCCGATTTCCTTGCGGCGGTACTCGCTCTCGAACATGGTGAGCCCGAACACGCCTATCATGCTGATGACGATGGCGAGCAGGGAGAATAGCAATATCTGGCGGGTGAAGCGCAGTTCGTTGCGGTAGGCATTGTCGAGCACCTGGTCCATGAACCGGAAGTTGAAGTCATGCCCCGGCGTGAACTTTTCCATTGCCTTTTGCAGGGAGCGGATAACGGCTACCTTGTCCGTTCCGGCGGAGATGCGGACGTTGACGATGTTTTCATAACTCCAGAGTTTGGCTTTGCTGACATAAATGAATGCCATAGGCTCGGCAATGTCATTGTTTCGGAACGTACTGAACCGGATGTTTTCGCAGAAACCCACTACGTTCCAGTCGCCGGGAGTGGCTGGCATATCTACTGCCATCCACGGATATTTCTTGCGTGCGGCTTCATTGAAGATGTATACGCCGTTGTCGCTGGGCTTGAAGTTGCGTCCGTCGGTGATGCGAATGCCCATTACGTCCAAGTAATGTTCGTCTACAGGGAAGCAGGCGAAATTGATGTTCTTGTCTCCTTCGCCTCGTCCCCAACTCATATAAGTATCTTGCGAATTGAGTACGAATTGCGAGAATGCCACGCCTTCCACGCCCGATATGCGCGACAGTTCGCTTACTACGGCATCTTTTTGCTTGCGTGCGTCTTGGGTTACATCGCCTACGACAATGGCATCCTTGTCATAACCGTACTCCGAGGTGCGGATGTAGCGGCTCTGTGTGTACATGATGCCAATGGCGATAATCAGCATGAACGCCACGAAGAACTGGAAGCATACCAACGCCGTGCGCAGCTTCCGTCCTTTGGGCGAGAGGCCAAACGAACCTTTCAGCACCAGTGCGGGAGGGAAAGACGTAACGTAGAATGAGGGGTACAGCCCTGCCAGCACGCCAATCAGAATGCTGATGCCGAACGTAGCCGCCAGTAAAGGCAAATGCTTGCCGAGGCTGAGGTCGGCTGTCACCAAATCCTGTATGCCTGAATTGCGTACGGCGAGCAGCAGCACCAGCGATACGGCAAAAGCGATGAGGCTGATAAGCACCGATTCCGCAATAAGTCCGCCGCGCAGGGAAGAAGTCTTTGCTCCCAGCACCTTCTGCGTGTTGATGCTCTTGAGGCGCATCGGCGTTTCCGCTAGCGAGAAGTTCATGAAGTTGATAGCGGCAACGATGACGATGAGGAACGACACACAGATGAGCAGGTAGACCGTGGTGCGGCTGCTGGCACTCTTGTTGCCGATTTTAGAGAAATGCACTTCCGATAAAGGGATTAAATGAAAGAAATCAGCGTTGTCTTTTTCTTCTTGTAACCCTTCTTGCAGTTCTTCAGGCGCTATTTTCATCAGTTTTTGGAATGCCAGCTTCTCCACTTCGGAAACGTTTGCCGGATTGTTCAGACGGTAATAGCAGGTGTAGTTCCAGTTGCCCCAGTTGTTTTTGTCTATGTCCGGGTCAAAAGGCATAAAGATATAGTTGCCTATCTGCGAGTTCTCGGGGAAATCCTTGTAGACACCGCCTATGGTCACAGGCTTGTTATCCGACTGTTTGCCTCGGAACAGCAATTTGCCAACGACGTCCGTGCTTCCGAACATGCGCATAGCCATTGAGACGGGAATCAATACGTTGTCTTTCTTTTCCAAGGCATCGGTAGAGCCTGCTACCATTTCAGGCTGGAACACTTTTATGAAGTTGCCGAAGCCGGTCATCACAGGTTCGTTGAAAAGGTTTCCATTCACTTCATAATCGTTGTCGTTTACCCACCCGGTAATGGCGGATGCCTGGATATGTGGCGAGGCGGTGCCAATCAGTTCGGCAATGGGGCGAGGTGTCCAAAGCTGCCAGCCCCATTCCTCGTTGGGCTTGATTTCCAGCCGGTAGATATTCTGATAATCCTTATACCCCTTGTTGAAGTTCAAGTCATAGTCTACCTGCGTCATGATGACGAAGAAGGAGGCGAAGGCGATTGCCAGCCCGATGATGTTCAGGACGCTTGCCGTGAAGAAGCGCCGGAAGGTATGCGAGAAATTGCGTGCTAAGGTGTTCATTTTATTCAGTTAATAGTTAAAAGTTAATAGTGAATAACGGTTTTGGTTTTCACCACAAAGGTCACAGAGTACCACGGAGGTTATAATCTTTATTTTTAAGACTCTGTGTGCCTCAGTGTCCTCTGTGGTGAACTTATTCCTCAACTTTCAGCCGGCGGTCATTGATTTTGCTTAAGAAGCCGTCTTTGATGTCTGCCGAACGCGCCTTGCCGCTCAGCTTGAGCGAACTGACTCCATCGGCACGAGCTTTCAGCTTATCGCAATACACGTTGACATTGCCTTTGCCCACACCGTCGATATCTATCTGTACTGTCTGACAATGCAGGTCGGCGATTTTTATAGTGCCGACGCCGTCTATTTCGAAACGGATGTCTTCGGCTTTTAGTGGTTCTTCGCATTCGAATGTACCGACACCATCTATATTCACTTCATCGAGCGTGGGGGCGGAGAGATAGAGGGTTGTACCTTGAATGTTCTGCTCCCGTTTGCCCTCTTTCCGTTGGTCGATGATTAGTGTGCCGTTTTTTACTGTGGTGGTGAGTCGGTCCAATTCTTCGGCTTTGCCTTCTATACGGCACGACCAAGTGTCGCTTTGCGCGAAGCGGACGGTTGCCACGCCGTCGATACGGATGGAAGTGTAGCCGCTGATGTTGCGTGTTTCGCTGGTCTGGTTGTCTTTTGCCATGCAGGCGTTGAGGCTTGCGCCGAGAAGTACGATGAGTGAAAGGATAATCTGTTTCATAAATTTTATGTTTTTAATGGTTGTTGTATCGTTCGAGGGGTCGAATCAGGCTTTTTTCACCACAGATTACACAGATTTATCAAATTATTATTTCTCATTCTTCGTTCTTCATTTAATAAATCTGTGTAATCTGTGGTGAAAAGACTCATTTCAGAATGAGCACTTCGTTGTCCTTGTAGCTTTCGTAGCCCGAGACGATGACCCGTTCGCCTTGCTCCAGGCCTTCCAGCACCTCGTAGTATTGGGGGTTCTGACGTCCGATGCGGATTTGGCGGCGGTATGCTTTCTTGCCGTCCTTGTCGAGGACGAAAATCCAGTTGCCGCCCGTCACTTGGAAGAACGTTCCTTTCGGGATGAGGACGCTTTGGGTCGGTTCGCCCAATTGCAAATCGATGTAATACGTCTGTCCGCTGCGGATATTTTCGGGGCGGTTGCCTTCGAAGACAAGGTCGGTGCGGAAACGTCCTTCGCGCACTTCGGGGTAGACTTTGCGCACCTTCAGACGGAACGTTGCTCCCTGCCGTTCGAAGGTGGCTGGCAGCCCGTTGGTGACGCGGTCGATGTAGTGCTCGTCTATCATCGCTTCAATCTTGAAGTCGGAAAGGTCGTTGATTTGGCCTACCATCTGTCCGGCAGTGATGTTCTGTCCCAGTTCCACATCCAGCAGTCCCAGTTCTCCGTCTATCGGGGCACGCACTTCCAGCTTGTCCTTGCGCTCGCGGATGAGGAGGACGTTTTGCCGCATGTTGTGCAGGTTGTCTTCCATCTGGTCCATTTGGATGGTGCGGTAAATGGAGTCTTGCACAAGGCGTTCACTGATGAGGGCATGCTGCTTTTGGGCTACCTGATAATCTTCTTCCGCTTGCAGATATTCTTCGCGGCTGATGAGCCGTTCGTTGTAGAGGCGTTCGTATTGTTGGAAGGTGCGGAGCTTGCGGCGGGTATCTACGTCGAGCTGTACCTTTTCGGTCTCGTTGTTCAGCTTGTCTTGCTGCATGGTCACTTGCGTGTTACGCAAAAGGTTTTGTTTTTCGGCGAGTTCCGATTCGGCGTTCAATATCTGCAGGTCGAGGTTCGAGTTGCTCAGGCGGAGGATGACGTCGCCTTTCTTCACGTGCGCGCCTTCCTCGACTACTTTTTCCTGCACGATGCCGCCTTCTTCGGGGCTGAGCTGCACGATAGAAATGGGTTGCACTTGTCCGTTGAGGCGGATGTAGTCGTTGAACTCTCCGTAGGTGACGTCGGCGATGTTGAGCGCGTCGCCGTCGATGCGCAAGGTGGATGCGTGGTTGCCGAAGATAATCCATACCAGCAGGGCGAGGATGACCGCGCCGCCTGCGATGTAGGGGATGTGTTTCTTCTGAATGCCTTTTTTCTTTTCGAGTTGAATATCCATAATTTTAAAATTTACGATTTTGCGATTTACTGTTTACTATTTGGGGAGTTAAGGAGTTAAGGAGTTATCACTCCACTTCGCTTCGTTAGGAGTTAAGCCAATACATTTTGCAGATGTAATCCGTTTGCCAAACTATTGACTTAACTTCTTAACTACTTAACTTCTTAACTTCTTAACTACTGTCGAATGATTTCCTCTCCTTTATAATAATCTACCAGGCGGCACTTCATTACGTAGGTGAGTTTGCTTTGCAGCAGTCCGGTCTGGCTTTCGAGGAGGGTGGATGCGTTGTTCTGCACATCGAGCGAGGTCATCAGTCCTTCTTCGAATTTGCGGCGTGTGACGCGGTAGGCGATGGAGTCGGAGGTGACTTTCTTTTCCATCTGCAGGCTTTCCTTGAGGAATCCTTCGCGGTCTTGCACGGCTTGCAGCACCAGTTTCTGCAAGGCTTCTTTCTGTGCCTCGTATTGCTGGGTGGCGATGAGGTAGTTGTTTTTTGCCTGCTTCACACCAATGGAACCGGACATGCGGTTGAAGATGGGGATGCTCATCGAGATGCCGAAGTAGGAACCGAAGTTGTTCTTCATCTGGTCGGCGAAGTTGTCGTAGCCGCTTTGGTGTAACTCTTTATAATAAGAAGAAGAGATGCCACCGAAGATGCTGATGGTAGGGAAGAGCGAGCCCCACGATATTTTGCGGTTCATCCGCGCCACTTGCTTGTTCATCTCCGACTGGCGCAGGGTGGGGTTGCAGTTGAGGGCGATGCGGAACACATCGTCGGCGTTGTCTGCCGAGAGCCGCACCTGTTCGATGACGGGTGTGTCTATCAGCCGGGTGTCGAGCACGAGGGTATCCGCTACGGGATAGTTCATCGTCTGCTTCAGGGTGAGCATTGCCGTCTCATAGAGGTTGCGCTGATGGGTCAGGTTGTAGGCATCGGTGGCTTGCTGGGCTTCCATTTGTGCCACGTCCGCCATGCCTTTCAGTCCCAACGCTTCTTGGCGTCGGGTCTTGTAAACTAATGAGTCGCTTTCTACCAGCTTCTGTTCTGCCAGGCGGGTCGTTCCGTAGTAATAAAGAGCGTCGATGTATGCCTGGAAGGTTTCGAGTGCGGTATTGTCTTTCGCTTCCTGCAGGGCGGCTTTGCCTAACAGTTCGTTCGCTCTTGCCCGCCGCACTTGGTTGATAAGGCTTCCTCCCTGAAAGATAGGCATCGAGCCTTCCATGGCATAGCCGTTGTTGAACGTAGATTGTGAGATGTAGGTGTTGGTTCCGGGGTCTACCGAACGTCCGTAACTGTACTGTGCACTCACGCTTCCGCTTACTCCGGGCAGGAATTGCCCGATGGCTTCTATCTTATCCAGCCGGTAGTTGTCGGCTTCCAGTGTCCGTTGCTTCACGGTACGGTTGTGTTCTACAGCGTATGCCATGCAGCGGTCGATGTCCCATGCTTCTTGGGCGGTTGCCGACAGGCTGCACAGGCAGAGCAGCATGCCCATTGATTTTCGTATGTTCATTGTTTTGTTCATTATTTCGTTCTTGTTTCTGCAAAATCAGATGCAAATATCGTGCCAAAAACACAAGTTGTTGATTTGTAGTTAGTTATATAATTTAACATATTAAGGAGTGTCTAAAAATTAGACACTAGGTGTCAAATTTTTAGACACTGAACGTAATGGGGCATATTATTTCTTTGCGTATCTTTGCAGACGGTTATTTACCACAGAGGGCACAGAGGCACACAGGGTCTTTTTTATATATGGTTATCCTCTGTGGTACTTTGTGTCCTCTGTGGTGGATTTAGAACGAAAGACAATGGCAAAACAAGGAACCTTACTGGTTGTAGATGACAACCGGAACATATTGACTTCGTTGCGGTATCTGCTGGTAGATTACTTTGCACGGATACTGACGCTCGATTCGCCTGTCACTCTTCCTACGGTGCTGTCTCAGGACGAGGTGGATGTAGTATTGCTGGATATGAATTTTGCTTCGGGCATCAACAATGGGAACGAAGGGCTTTATTGGCTGAAGGAAATCCGTCGCCTTCGTCCGCAAGTAGGCGTGGTATTGTTTACCGCATACGCTGATATTGACCTTGCCGTGACGGGTATTAAGGAGGGTGCGGCTGATTTTGTGGTCAAGCCATGGGATAATGACAAGTTAATCCGGACGTTAGTGGATGTATATAATAAGGTGTGCGCGCATAAGAAAGAAAAGAAACGCACGTCGGCAAAGACCAGCGGAACCGATGCAGCAATGTATTGGGGCAACTCGCCGGCCATCCGTCCTTTGCGTGCATTGGTGGAAAAAGTCAGCACTACGGACGCTAATATCCTGATTACCGGCGAGAACGGAACCGGAAAGGATATGCTGGCACGTGAAATCCATCGTCTTTCAAACCGCAAGGACGGTCCGATGGTAGTTGTCGATATGGGAGCTATCACCGAGTCGTTGTTCGAGAGCGAATTGTTCGGACACGTGAAAGGTTCGTTCACCGATGCCCACGCCGACCGCATCGGACGTTTTGAAGCTGCTGACGGAGGTACATTGTTCTTAGACGAAATTGCCAATCTGCCTTATTACCTGCAAGCCAAGCTGCTGACCGCCATTCAGAAGCGGAGTTTCATCAAGGTGGGAAGCAACACGCCGCAGCCTACCAATATCCGCCTGATATGTGCCACCAACCGTGATTTGGACGAAATGGTGCGCAAAGGCGAATTCCGCGAAGACTTGCTTTACCGCATCAATACCATTCTCCTGCATATCCCTTCGTTGCGTGAACGCAAAGAAGACATCTTGCCGCTGGCACGGATGTTTTTGGAACGTTATGCCAAGCAATACGGACGGACCAACGGTACATTTGCTCCCGATGCTGCCGCACGCTTACTGGCATATCCGTGGTATGGTAACATCCGTGAATTGCAGCACACGATAGAGAAAGCGGTTATTCTTTCTGATGGAGGCGAGCTACGTGCCGAATCGTTGCAACTGACCGCTACAACGGAAAAAACCACGGCGCAAACTGTAGGAGAAAAGGCTGAACCCGCTTTCCATACGTTAGACGAGATGGAGCGCACTTTGATAGGGCAAGCTTTGGAGCAATGTGGCAGTAATCTGTCGCAAGCGGCCTCTAAATTGGGAATCACTCGTCAGACTCTTTATAACAAGATGAAACGGTATGGGTTATAGTTGGGTGTATCGGGCTTTTTTCCGCATGGTGGTTTTGATGGCCGGTATATCGTTGCTTACGGTAGCTGTCTTGAAAGGAAACTGTTGGGCGGGTGTGCTTGGTGGCATCTGTTGTGTGGTGTTCGTATGGATATCTTATCGGATACGGCAACAGTTGCGTGAAAAAAGTTGGTTGATGTTGGAAGCTATCCGCAACTGTGACTATTCGTTCCGTCTTCCATTGTATGGCTTTTCAGGAGGAGAGCGGATTTTACAAGAAACCCTGAATCGGTTTGGTGATTTGATGGGCGAGCAGAAGCAGCTGATGGAACAACGCGAACGCTTTTACGGGCAAATATTGTCCAGTGTCAGTTCGGGGGTTATCGTACTCGATGAGAAACAGGCTGTGGTGCAGACCAATCCGGCAGCGGCGCGTCTGCTGGCTGTCCCGATACTCAGTACGTTGAAGCAGTTGGAACGTTATGGCGTCGAAGTGCCGCACATGTTGCGTACATTGAAGACAGGAGAGCGTTGCAACCTTCAGTTTACTACGGCAAAGGGCGAAGTGCAGTTGTCGGTACGTGCTACCGAAATGCAGTTGGGGGAAACCAACGTGCGCATCCTTACGTTGAATGATATCCGCAGCGAGCTGGATGCCAAGGAACTGGATTCGTGGATAAAGCTGACACGGGTATTGACGCATGAGATTATGAATTCCATTGCGCCTATCTCGTCGTTGAGCGAAACCTTCCTGAAGCGGCAGGACGTAAGGGAAAGTCCGATTTATGAGGGTATCCGTGCGATTCATGAAACCTCGGTAGGATTGATTTCCTTTGTAGACAGTTACCGGAAATTCTCGGCTTTGCAGAAACCTTCGCCCGAACCTTTTTATTTGCTGGATTTACTTCGCCAGATACAAGGGTTGAGCCTGATTCCCGATACCATTTCGCTCACCCTGCAGATAGAACCTTCGGAACTGATGCTGTATGCCGACCCGAACCTGATTCGTCAAGTATTGATAAACATTCTGAAAAATGCGGTACAGTCGATTGGGGAAACGAAAGGATGCATCCATGTACGTGCTTACAGCGCACCGGATGAACATGTTTTTGTATATATCAGCAACGATGGCCCCGCTATTCCGGAGGCGGAGGCCGAGCAGATTTTTGTGCCTTTCTTTACTACCCGTACGGGAGGAAGCGGTATCGGGCTGTCGCTTTCCCGCCAGATTATGAAGCTTTCGAACGGAAGTATCAGCCTGCTGCGTGCCGGGACGAACGGTTGGAACACTACGTTTGTCTTAGAGTTCGAATAGAGCAAAAAAACAGAGGGAGCGAAGAACGCTCCCTCCCACATAATAAAAAATGAATGTCCGCAATTAGCCAACGTAGGGGCGGGGTTAGCCCGCCCGTATGCGTCCAGGTGGATGTTTTCGGGCAGGCAAACCATAAGAAGCTTATTTCCGTTTGCAGGGCGACTCGTTTCCGAAAAGGTACGATGGCTGGTAGCCTCCGTAGTCTACGACAATCTTTTCGAGCACGATACCCGGGTCTTGCGGGCGGAAGTTCAAGGTGTACGTGCCGTCTGCCGATGCCGGAAGCTCCATGCGTACTTTCTTTTCTACCACGCGGCGGGCTACCGTCGGATAGTAAATGCTGTAGATGTTTTCCGGGTCTTCATTCAAGTTGCCGTTGAAATTGATGGTTTCTTCTTGTCCGCCTTCAAATCCTATGGTGTACTTGTGTCCTTCCTTGCTGTGGAAGGCGAGGGTCGACTTCACGATAATATGTACGGTTACCGAGTCCGCTTTTTCGGGAATCGTCAGTTTGTAAGACAGCGATGCTCCGTCTGTCGGTACGGTATAAGGCATCAGTGACATGCCGCTCAGCGTGCGTCCCATGTAGGGCAGCACCGTCCATTGGGCGTCTTGGGCGGGGATGTTGGCAAAGTAATGTTCGGCTTCCATTGCTACATAACCGTCTTTCCCGGTAAATACATAACCGCCTACGGCAGTTTCCGGATTTTCGATGCGGTGTATTTCGGGCAGTTTGTCGGCGGGAAACGCATCGTTCCATGAAGTATAGCCAATGTGTTTCTGCGTCATCATGCCGTTCCATTTGCCGTTTGCCATCGTGTGGTTGTAGTCATCACACAGCTGTTTGTCGCGGGCGAAGGCTTTCTCTACTTTATCTGCCCATTCGTTGGCGGCGGGGTTCCCTTCAGCATACAGTTTGAGGTTCATCGCTTGGGCGTAATACATTTCGTGCAGGTTTGCCATCGCTTGTATGGGGAAAAGGATGAGTTGCTTGTATGCGTCGCGGTATTCGGGTTTCAGGGTAATGTATTGGCGCAAGGCTTCCGCTTCCAGTTGGGCGTAATCGCCTGTTACTTGCCGCCATTCGCCTGTTTCCAGGTTATATACCGTACGGTCCAGCATTTCGGCAGTGCTTCGTCCGTTGTATTTGCAGCAGAGGTTCAATAGACGGGTCGCTTCATCGGCTTGTTCTTCACCGAAAGCAGCGGCGCAGAAGTCGCGGGTATGTTGCAACAGGTTGTCCGCATTGTATTTTTTCGGGTTCCAAGCCATGTCGAGGAAGAGTGTGATGGGGTATTCCATCGGTTTCAGGTCGCCTACGTTCAGTACCCACAATTTATCCACTCCGTAGTCGTAAGTCAGTTGCAGTTGTTCCCACATGTTCTGTATCGGGGTTGCGTTAATCCATTTCGAGTTGCGCGGGGCGCCTACATAGTCTACATGGTAGTACATCCCCCAGCCGCCCGGATGCTGGCGTTCTTTAGCGTTAGGCAGACGGCGCACGTTGCCCCAGTTGTCATCGCACAGCAGCAGGATGACATCGTCGGGCACCCGCAATCCGCGTTCGTAGTATTCCAGCACCTCTTTATAAAGTGCCCATAGTTGCGGTGTTTCCTTGGCGGGGCGTCCGGTCACTTCTTTGATGATGCGGCGTTGGTTGTCGAAGATGCTTTCCATCAGTTTCATGTTCTTTTCGAATTGCGGCACGTATTCGTGGTCTTTGCCTTCTTCACCGCCCATGGCGGTATCACCGTCGCCTCGCATACCGATGGTCACTACGTCGTCGGTGCCTTTCATGCGTTCGATACCTTCACGGAAGAAGCGGTTCAGTCCTTCGGGATTGGTGGCGTAGTTCCATGCACCGTATTCTTTGCGGTTGCGGGCATATTCCTGGTGGTTGCGTGCCATCGGTTCGTGGTGTGAAGTGCCGATACATACTCCCATCTTGTCGGCGGTCTTGCCGTTTTCAGGGTCATCGGCATAGAATGCCCATCCCCACATGGCAGGCCACAGGTAGTTTCCTTTCAGGCGCAGGATGAGTTCGAACACGCGGGTGTAGACGCGGTGGGCGCCGTAATTGGTCCCATACGTGTTCTTCACCCATGAAGTAAGGCAGGGGGCTTCGTCATTGAGGAAGATGCCGCGGTATTTCACCGCAGGTTCGCCGTCGGTATAACTGCCCGTTTTGGCATAGACTTCGGCCCGTTTGGTGACTGGTACGTCCATCCACCAGTACCAAGGCGATACGCCCATTTGTTCCGACAGTTCATAGATGCCATATACTGTTCCGCGGCGGTCGCTTCCGGCAATGACCAATGCACGGTCTATACCCTTTGCCGGTTGCTCCACGGTCTGGATGATGTATTTTTCGTTTTTGCCTTCCAGTTCTTTCTTGTCCAGTTTGCCGTCTTTAAACAGTTGTTTGATGAAAGGCGATTCTACACTTCCTACCAGGATGTATTGGCTGGCGGTCGGTGTGTTTGCCGCTTCGGCTTTCGTGCCCGTCACCCGGAGGAAGTCTTCTTGCAGGTTTTGCACGGCAATCAAGATGGCTGAGTCTTCGTTGCTGTCCACCAGGATGGGGCAGGGCTTTCCGCCGCTCACTACGGGGAAGGCCGTGTCTGTCCGGTTGAACACAATGAACGGTTCGGCTGCGTATGCGCAGAGCAGACAGGACAGAAGCAGGAATGAGATGCTTAGTCTTTTCATACGTTTTTAAGTTTTTAGGTTTATAAGTGTTTTCTGGTTTTTATAATCAATGCGTTTCCCATACGGCAAAGATATGAAATAATGGTCAAAAAGCCGTTAACGGATGTTTCTGATTCGTATTTGTACATATCACGCCATACACGTATGTTTCAGAATGATGCATCCATGTAACATATACGTAAAATGCATGTTTACGATAGAGGGTAACCTGTAAACCGGGTTGCAGTGGGCGGCGTAACTTATCTGCTCTGTCTTGGGGGGGGCAATAAAAAAAATCTGCCACGTTTTGCGGGTGCATGAACAGTGGCAGATTTTTATTTATGAATCAAAAGCTTAGAGAGAAGCCTTCATCGGATAACGGTCAGGGTTGCGGAGTTGCGATAACGCTTCCTGTCAAACCGTTGGCAAAGCCAGCGTAAGTCGGTTTGCGGTTGTAGTTGATATCCCACAAGCCAACCGGTTCGCCGCCTCTCCATCCTGAGTCAGCCGGACTGTCGGTCGCACACCATTGCGTGATGCCGTAACGTTGCGCTGCCGGAATAATCTCGAAATATTTTTCGATGATGAACTGGTAGAACTCTGCCATCTTCAGTTGTTGGTCGAAGGTTACATTTTCAGTCTTGATGCCTTCGCCGAAGGCTTTTTCTACAATGCCCATATCCAATTCCGAAATCTTGATGAGCTTGCCGGTTGCCGCCATCAGTTGGAACATATTCACGATAGCATCTTCCTGGGCTTTCTGGTCTGCCTCGTTCAGGATGTAGCTGACGTGCATCTGCGTACCGATACCGTCAATCTTGGCTCCGTTAGCTTCCCATACTTCTATCCAGTGGATAAGGCTCTTCAGTTTCTGGTTGCCGTCCCACCACGATTCCAGGTTGTAGTCGTTGATGAAGAGTTTCAGGTCTGCCGGGTTACCTCCATATTCGGCAAAATATTTTTCGGCCGCCTTGGTCACGATAGGCACATAGTCTTCGTTGCCCAGGTAGTCTTGCCAGTAGAAGTTGGTTTCCGGGTCACCGTTGGTTGCCGACTGCAGGTCGTACCAGCCGTCACCGTCTGCGTCTGCTCCCGATACGGTTTCGTTTGCGGCTTCCCAAGTGGTGACATAGCCGCCGCAAGCTTCCATCATGCCTTTAATCCAGTTATCCATGGCCCAAGTCAGGGTGTCTTTCTTTTCTTCGGGGGTCATTTCGATGGTTTGTCCACCGCCACCGCCTTCAGGATTCAGGTAACATAACGTGATGTTATCAATATTAATAGTTCCCGCGTAATTACCGATACTGAATAAGAACCGGTCTGCACAGTCTGCACCTCCTCCGTTTACAGTGATTTCGGCATTATATTCTGTCCATTCCGTAGAGATAGGAATAGCGGGGAAGTCACCTGCGCCTGCGTAATCAGATTTGCGTTGCAAGCCTGCGGTAATGCTGCCTTCTACCGAACCTTTAATCATCATGTTCAGCCGGTAAGTACCGCCCTGTACCAATGGAGCTGCGAAGTCCCATGCCACTTGGACATCCCAGGCATTAGCGGAAGCTGTCGGGTTAACGATTTCGAATGAGTAGTCACTTTCATAACCACCTCCTTGTGCCGACTGTCCACGGGTAGCCGAGCCTCCCCAGCCTCCCCAACTTCCGATACCGTTCTCAAAATCAGAAGAGGTAATGACACTTTCATCGTAAGCAGGCTCGCTTCCACCTTCGCTATATCCTTCTCCATCTTCCGAAATAGTTTCAAAGTTACCAGGCGTCCATCCTGTCCATCCTGTAATGGTCCCGTCTTCGAAATCGCCGTTCGGAATCAAGCTTTCGGTAGCACTTCCTCCTGTCAGTGATACATTGTCGATATAAATATTGATGGCTGCCGTACCGAAGTTGAAAGCAATCTTGTCCACCGTTGCGCCGGTAGGCGTAAAGGTGAAGTTAATCTGTTGCCATTCGGTGCCGACATTGAATCCGCCGGGATATTCCTGGTTGCCTCCGTCCGAACATTGCAGGTAGATTTGTGTGTCGTTGTAAGCTGCCGAAGCCCGTGCCATAAAGCTAAGCGTATAAGTCGTGCCGCTTTGCAACGGGGTAGGGAGCTGGTACCAGGTTTGCGCATCCCAAATATTGGCCGATGCTGTGGCATTCTTCAGTATCATGCAGTAGCCTCCGTTTCCAGCTTCGCCCGGAATGACAATCGGGGCAATCAAACTGTTTAAGTACGTGTTGTTCTGTTGTGAATGCCACGCAAGGGTATGTCCGTAAATGGTCATGCCTGCTTGGCGGGCGGCATCTACAAAGCTGGTTACGGTAGAGAAGTTCATTGTCCCATCATCGCTGACGATAGAGGCGTATTTCATTTCATTTCCTGCCGTCATTTCGTCGAAGTTGGAACAAGCCATGCTGTATACTAAGTCTCCTTGGGTATACTCGCCTGCGGCTAATGCAATACCCAACTTGAAGTTCGGGTTTTCGGTGCGGTTTACATAGTTTTTCAGCACGTCATATTGTTTCAAGTATTCATACTGGACGAGGCTTTCCGGCATCGAACCTGCGTCATACGGCAGCATGCTGTCGTCCGTACAAGCGGACAATGCGCCTATGGCAAGTGCTCCCAGCAAAAATTTATTTGTATAGTGTTTCATGATTCTTACGGTTTAAAGTAATTTCTTTTATTCTGCGTACACTGTAGAGAACTCTTCGTAAGCCACGCCACGGGTTTGAACGACCAGTGTGTCTTTCGTGTTGTATTGCTTGGCTCCGAAGTCAATGTTATAATCCAGGTAGAGTGCATTGCGGTCTTTGTTACCCCAACTTTGTTTTTCTCCGTCTACTACAAATTTACCCGTTCCGCTTGCCGTGAATCCTTCCGTTCCTGAAGTAATGGTACATTCGTCGTTGTCGTTGAAGGTTAACAACAGGTCACAAGTCACGGTTTCGTCTCCTATGGTTGTTGATACAGGGAAAATAGCCGTATGCAGGTTACGGGTCGTTACATCGCATTCTTCGTCATCTTCCACATAATACTCATGGCGCACATTGGTCGTAGTGTTGCCACCTTCCGTTATCTGGTCAATACCTCTACGCAAGTAAGTAGCATGATACTTATTGATGTATTTCACGCAATACAATACATAGTTTTTCGGAGCCGTGTCCCACATATCCGCATTGGTCCATGCTGCATTGGGGGTGTTAGGTACTCCCAATAAGATAGAGTCTGCATTCACCACGTGGGTCATGCGCAGCGGAATGACATAAGTGTTTTCTGTAGAGGCAGGGTCTTCGAAGAACTCATTGTTGAAGGTTACCTCTACGGCCCCCATCAGGTTTTCAAACTCGTTCAGCGTAATCTGTTCCGACGACAACGTATAATAGTTTGCAGGCATCGGACGTACGGGAGTCACGCCATCGGCAAAGTACAGGTTGTCGCATAGCTCATTGTCTACCATGATATCAATGACAGTCGACCCGCTTCCAGCATATGCCCCACCCATGGTAGCATAAATCTTGCATTTATGGGCGTTGTCAAGCGATGTGTCATACGTATCTTCTCCCATTACCAATGTACGTACCGGAGTCTGGTGTGCAAAGTAAACGGCAGAGTTGTCATAGTTCGGGAATTCCGCATCGCCGTTTTCACACGAAGTGATGCCCAATGCGGCAATTCCTGCCAACAGTATAGAATATAAATTTACTTTTCTCATATTGATTCTGTTTTTTATCTTTAATATTAAGAGTTGTAAGCAAAAGAGGTAAAGAATCCTACTCGGTTCAACCGGCTTAACAGGCAAAGCCCATGAGGGAGCTTTACCTGCCAAGGCTTGTTTTCTACAAACCGATATTTTCTCTACAACTTTATTACATTCACTATTATTACCATCCTTGATTCTGTACAAAACCGAAATTCAATACATCGTTGTACGGAATCGGACCATAAATCATGTACGACTGGTAGCTTCTTTCTTCCACTTGAATCGGTGTATAAGTCAGCCTACCATTTGCAGCCCGGGTAATGTTTACTCCTTGGGCAGCTTCTGTCAGGTTGGCATTCCAACGGCGCAAATCGTAGAAGCGGATGTTTTCAAAGCAAAGTTCCAGACGGCGTTCGTTGCGAATCAGTTCGCGCATCTGGTCTTGGCTGTTTGCACATGCTTCCAGATAAGGGTCACCGTTGTCTGTACCTACACCGGCACGGGTACGGATGGCTTTGATGACATCGTAGGCACTGAAACCGAACGAACCAGTTCCTTTCGGTCCCCAAGCTTCGTTGGCTGCTTCTGCATAGTCTAAGAAGATTTCCGTATAGCGGATACGTGCCGAGTAATGACGCTGTTGGGTGTTGTAGTTCGGGTCCAGGTTACAATCGAAGCGTAAATGTTTGCGCAGGTAGTAACCGGTACGAGTAGAGTGTCCCGATTCCCGGTTAATGGCATCGTTGTTGGTACCATACGAACCGGTGGTAATCGTTGTGCTTCCGGCTGTGCTTCCGTTGGTGATGATGTAAGTTGCCAAACGTGGGTCTCTGTTCTCATACGGATTGTTTGCATCATAATCCGAGTTACTGTTGTCAATGGGATAACCGTTTGCCATGGGGAAAGCGTCCACTAAGTTTTGGGTTGGATTGACACGTCCGTTGCCGTACAGGCTTGGTGGAAAATTATCACCTTCCAGTGTATTGCTGTCGCTATAACCTGCTCTCCAAATAATTTCTTGGGGATTCGAACCGTTTCCTAAGCCTTCGATTTCCGAGGTGTTGCAATACCAGGTATAACCGTCTGCATCGATTCCGTTGATGCCGTCAATGCGTTGCAGTACTGTTCCGGCACTATTGGCAGCTTCTTCCCATGTGATTCCGGATTCGGCAAAAGCCGGGCTGGCAGCCATCAGGGTAACTTGTGCACGGATTGCCTCTACGATTCTGCCGCTGATACGTCCGGCACGGTATACTCCGTTTACACGGTCGTATTGGTCGACGTTGATGCCTAAATCCAAGTATTTTTGCGGAATTTCGCTCTCGGTATGACCATCTTTGTAGTCCAACGGTAATAATTCGATGGCTTTGTCGCAATCCGAAAGAATCTGTTCAATGCATGCTGCATACGTGTCGCGCGGTTGGCTGAAGTCAGATTCCGGACTTTCTGAGTCGGTTTTGATAGGCACTCCCAATAATTGTCCGTCTGTGCCTATTCCTCCGTGTGCCCTTAACAAATAATACATGTAAACGGCACGCAGTCCGTAGGCTTCTCCGCTGTAGCTATCTACAAACAGGGTTT
>ULRH01015942.1_pt1 | contig 26541 bp, 31 predicted proteins | sample 1955271 | NCBI WGS metagenome assembly ULRH01 (sample SAMEA4835677, study PRJEB28245) | human gut metagenome | biome: gut microbiome; material: fecal sample | place: Denmark | collected 2008 | reverse complement strand
CCTACATCAACGACCACAAGAAACAGCGCAGCCTGCTGCTGGCCCGCAGCACCCTGGAATACAGCAACAAGCTGCTGCACGAGTACAGCCGTGACGCCACCGTGGAATACAAGGAGCTGAACGTGGATCTGGACCGGTACACCCGCGCCTTCGACGTCATCGACGTGATGTACCAGTCCCTGCGGACGGTGCTGAACGCCAAGGACACCTACACGGCCGTGAGCGACCGCATCGGCGACTACAAGGACATGCTGACCGAGTTCAACGACAAGGTGCTGAAACGCGGCAAGGCCGAGCCGGAAGACCTGCTGATACTCACGATAAACAAGAAGGCGATAGAGGCCATCGCCCGTGACGGGGAGCAACTGTACAAGTCGCTGGGCGACCTCGTGCTGTACGCCACCGGAGCGGCGGCCTGCTCGACCTCCGACCTGCTGATGGTGATGGAAGCCATCAACGGTTCGCTTGACGACATCGAGCGGCACCTGAACCGGGCCTACCTGGAGACCTGGCGCTACATACAGGTGCGCATCGGCTACTGGAAAGAGAAGATATACCAGGCACGCAGCCGCCGGGAAATCATCGACGGGGCCTTCGGCCGCTGGCGCAGTGCCGGAAGACTGGATTATTAACGAAAAAAGGGAAAGGACATGAACATGAAACGGACAATTTTACTCATGGCGATAGCGGTCACGGCTGTCCATACGGCACAAGCCCAGTATGCGACCTACAACCACGATTCGCCGAAACAGAACCAGATTACGGTGATGGAGACCGGCACCGGGGCATTCACCCCGGAAATCTACTACACGCTGCTGCACAACAAGTACAAGAAGACGGCGGCGGCGAAGAACAAGCTGTCGTTCCGGACGCTGGCCGGGGTGAACCTCTACAACCAGACCGACGAGGCGGAAGCCATCGACTCGGCACTGGTCAAACGGGCCGCTGTCGAGGCATTGAACGTGGCCGACAGGCAGGTGGACCTGGCCTGGCTCGCCGAGGGCGACAAGGTGGACGGGCAGATGGAACGCTTCCGGCGCAACATCGACCGCATCCTCCAGTGCGGCGGCACTCCGGACGAACGGGAGCGCTGGGAGGAATACTACCAGGTGTACCGCTGCGCCGTCAGCGCCACCCGGGACGCCTACATGCCCAACGCCCAGCGGAAGAAGGAATACCTGCGCATCAGCGAGGATGTAGCCCGGCAGAACGAGACGCTTGTCCTCTTTCTCGCCCGGAAGCAGAACGCCGCCCTGACTGCGGCCCTGCTGGACGCGGAGGGGGCACAGCCCGTTGACAAAGGAAGCATCCTGCGCGGCGCTATGGAGCGGTGGAACGAATCCCGGTATGCCGTGCGCGGGTCGCAGACGGACGGCGGCAGCGGCGGAGACGACGGAGAAGGAGAAGAAACAGTAGAGAGAAACTAAAAAGGAAACGGCATGGCAGACGGAAACATACTGTCGAATTTCGGCATAGACCTACTGGAAGAGGAAATAGACGACGTCATCTTCCAGACCAACGAGTTCCTGACCGACGCCACCTTCACGGGGGCGCAGGGGCCGTTCTGGTGGATACTGCAGATGTGCATGGCGCTCGCCGCCCTGTTCGCCATCATCATGACGGCGGGCATGACCTACAAGATGATGGTCAAGCACGAGCCGCTGGACGTGATGAAGCTGTTCAGGCCGCTGGCCGTGTCGCTTGTGCTGTGCTGGTGGTACCCTCCGGCAGACACGGGCATGGCAGGCAGCGGCAGCAACTGGTGCTTTCTGGACTTCCTGTCCTACATCCCCAACTGCATCGGCTCGTACACCCACGACCTCTACCAAGCGGAGGCCGCGCAGATCAGCGACAAGTTCGAGGAAGCGCAGGAACTCATCTTCGTGCGCGACACGATGTACACCAGCCTGCAGGCACAGGCTGACGTGGCCCATACCGGCACGTCCGACCCGAACCTGATAGAAGCCACGATGGAACAGACCGGCGTGGACGAAGTGACCGGCATGGAGAAGGACGCGGCCAAGCTGTGGTTCACCTCGCTGACCTCCGGCATCGTCGTGGGCATCGACAAAATCATCATGCTCATCGCCCTCGTGGTATTCCGTATCGGGTGGTGGGCGACGATATACTGCCAGCAGATCCTGCTGGGGATGCTGACGATATTCGGGCCGATACAGTGGGCCTTCTCGCTGCTTCCCAAATGGGAAGGCGCGTGGGCGAAGTGGCTCACGAGGTATCTGACGGTACATTTCTACGGGGCGATGCTCTACTTCGTGGGCTTCTATGTGCTGCTCCTGTTCGACATCGTGCTGTGCATCCAGGTGGAGAACCTGACGGCGATAACGGCGAGCGAGCAGACGATGGCCGCCTACCTGCAGAACTCGTTCTTCTCCGCCGGCTACCTGATGGCGGCAAGCATCGTGGCGTTAAAGTGCCTGAACCTCGTTCCCGACCTTGCGGCATGGATGATACCGGAAGGCGACACCGCCTTCTCGACCCGAAACTTCGGCGAGGGCGTGGCACAACAGGCGAAGATGACGGCCACTGGCGCCATCGGAACCATGACACGATAAGGAAAGACTGACACATAAAAAACAATCATCAATCATAAAACAAAAGGATATGAAAACCAAGAAAAGAATCGAGAAATGGCTGGCGGACGAGCGTTTCCGCCGGTATGCCGAGAGACGGATGCAGGAAGAGATTACGGAAGTGCCGGAGAACCACACGCTTGACCGCAGGTATGAGGAGCTCGACGAGGGTTTCGAATGGGACGACCGTTACATCTCGCCCCTTGTGGAATACCTCGCCTACCGCCTGCATCTGGCAAGGCTATGCAGGAACCCTCACAAGCGCAGACGCGGCATCTGGTGGGTGTTCGTGCATGTGTTCATGCAGGGGCATTACACCCATGTCTTCTCCGAGCACTTCGACCCGCTGCTGGACGAACTGCAGGACTGCATCATCCCCATGCTGCATGAGGAATATGTACGCAAGTCGGACACGGAAAAAGGGGACGGGCAATGGTCATAAAGAATCTGGAGAACAAGATCAGGCTGACGGGCATCGTGTGCACCGCCTTCCTCGCGGGGTGCATCATCATCAGCGTGTCGAGCATCTGGACGGCCCGGACGATGGTCGCGGACGCGCACAGGAAGGTCTATGTGCTGGACGGCAACGTGCCGATACTGGTCCGCCAGACCACGATGGAGGAAACGCTCGACGTGGAGGCCAAATCCCATGTCGAAATGTTCCACCATTACTTCTTCACGCTGGCGCCGGACGACAAATACATCCGCTACACGATGGAGAAGGCCATGTACTTAGTGGACGAGACCGGACTTGCGCAGTACAATACGCTGAAGGAAAAAGGTTTCTACTCGAATATCATGGGCACGAGTGCGGTGTTCAGCATCTTCTGCGACAGCATCCGCTTCGACCGTGAGAAAATGGAGTTCACCTACTACGGACGGCAGCGCATCGAGCGCCGGAGCAACATCCTGATGCGCGAGCTGGTCACTGCCGGACAGCTCAAGCGTGTGCCGCGCACGGAGAACAACCCCCACGGGCTGCTCATCGTGAACTGGCGCACGCTGCTGAACAGGGACATTGAGCAGAAGACAAAGAACAGCTATTAAAGGAGGCACGACCATGAACATCAAAGGATTCAGACGCATGCTGCTCGGCGAGAAGATGCCGGACAAGCATGACCCGCAATACAAGGAACGCTACGAACGGGAGGTGGATGCCGGGCGGAGGTTCGCCAAGGCGACGCGGATAGACAAGGCCGCCGCCAAGGTGCAGGGCTTCGCCAACGTGCACCGCACCCTCTTTCTGGTCATCGTCTTTGCCTTCCTCGCCACAGGTCTGGCATGGAACATCTACCGGCTGACCGCCGTGTACCACCGCCAGCCCGCGAAGCGGACAGCCACCGAGATGCAGGACAGCGTCCTGCGGGAAAGGCACCGGCCGTCCGGACCGTATGTACAACCACCTAAAGAACAATGACGATGAGCATACTGGAGAAAATCAATTTCAGGCAGCCGAAGTACATGCTTCCGGCCATCCTCTACCTGCCGCTGCTCGGCACGTCGTACTTCGTCTTCGACCTGTTCCGCACCGGAAAGGCCGAGGTGCAGGACACCGCGCTGCAGACCACCGAGTTCCTGAACCCGGAACTGCCGGAGGCCACCATCAGGGACGAGGGCATAGGCAGCAAATACGAGAACATGACGAAATCATGGGGCCGGATACAGGACTACACGGCCGTGGACAACATTGAAAGGGACGAACCTGACGAAAACAAGGAAGAATATGAATCGAAATACACCGAAGACGACATCGCCCTGCTCGGAGAACTCGAACAGGAAAAGAGTATGGCGGAGGAAGCAGCCGACGCCAAGACACGGGAGGAAGAAGCCCTCGCGGAACTGGAGAAAGCCCTTGCCGAAGCAAGGCTGCGCGGGCGGCAGGAAGTGACCCCGCCTGCGGAAACGGACACGGCCCAAGCCGCGCCGCCACCGGCGGAACCGCAGGCAGAGGGCATCATCGACGAGGACAGCCGGGCCGTGAAAGCCCCCGGCGAGGACGACAGGGCCAGCGAGGTAGTGAAGAAAGCCAAGGCATCCTCGGACTACTTCCACACGCTCGACCGGAGCGGCCGGGAGCCCAGGCTCATCCAGGCCATCATCGACGAGGACATCAAGGCCGTGGACGGCTCGCGTGTGCGTCTGCGCCTGCTGGACGATGTGGAGATAGACGGAAGCACCGTCCGGAAAGGCACCTACCTGTACGCCACGGTCAGCGGCTTCTCGTCCGGGCGTGTGAAAGGCAGCATCAGCAGCATCCTCGTGGATGACGAGCTGGTCAAGGTCAGCCTCTCGCTGTACGACACCGACGGCCTGGAAGGGCTGTATGTGCCGGAGAGCAGCTTCCGCGAGACGGGCAAGGACGTGGCCAGCAGCGCGATGTCGGGCAACCTGAGCATGAACACCGGCGGCTACGGCAACAACAGCCTCGCCCAATGGGGCATGCAGGCCGTGCAGAACGCCTACCAGAAGACGAGCAACGCCATCAGCAAGGCCATCAGGAAAAACAAGGTGAAGCTGAAATACGGCACCTTCGTGTATTTAGTGAACGGAAACCGGAAACAATGACAGCCATTATACAGCATCATGGAAAGAGACCTATCGAAACTCCACAAAGGGACGGACGGCTTTTATTACGATGACTATGTGCAGCCGGACAAGCCGGAGGTCTTCATCGGGAGGCTCGTCAGCACTGTGTGGTGGAACAAAAGGAAGCGCAACGCCCTGATCTGCAACTTTGAGACGGAAGACGGCCGGAAGATCGCCCTGTTCGCCTTTCAAAAGGAGACAGGCCTTTACGGGCCGAGGTGCGGCAACGTGAATTTCAAGCAGGCGGAAACGGACACGCTTTGGAAATGCGAGATAAAGATGACCCGGACAGGACACTGTACCTGGGCAAGTGCGGAACCCATAGAAAAAGAAGCAAAATGATAGAGACGAACCACATCTACAACATGGACTGCCTGGAGGGGATGAAGCGGATGGCCGACCGCAGCGTCGATGCCGTGATAGCGGATTTGCCCTACGGCGTGCTGAACCGCCAGAACAGCGCAGCCCGGTGGGACCAGAAAATCCCGCTCGCCCCCTTGTGGGAGCAGTACCTGAGAATCACCAAGCCGGACAGCCCCATCATCCTGTTCGCGCAGGGGATGTTCACGGCGGAGCTGGTGCTGTCGCAGCCGAAGCTCTGGCGGTACAACCTCGTCTGGCACAAGGACAGGGTGAGCGGCCACCTGAACGCCAACCGGATGCCCCTGCGCCAGCACGAGGACATCCTGGTGTTCTACCGTAAACTGCCGGTGTACCACCCCCAGATGACGCCGTGCCCGCCGGAGAAGCGGAACCACGGCCGCCGCAAGACGGAAGGCTTCACCAACCGGTGCTACGGCGGCATGGAGCTCACGCCGGTGCGCATCGCCGACGACAAATACCCGACCTCGGTGGTGTCCGTGCCCAAGGAACACCGCACGGGAGCCTTCTACCATCCCACGCAGAAGCCCGTGGCCCTGATAGAGTACCTGATACGGACCTACACGGACGAGGGCGACCTCGTGCTGGACAACTGCATCGGCTCCGGGACGACCGCCATCGCCGCCCTGCGGACGGGTCGGCAGTATGTCGGCTTCGAGATAGACAGGGAATATTACGACATCACGGAGCGGCGGATACGGGAAGAAATCGAACAGAGGGAAAGAATGAACAACGAGAAAAACCAATAAAAAGGCAAAGACATGAACAGACATCTGACGGGCCTGTTCCTCCTTGCGGCCGGACTGTGCGCCGCATACGAGGCGAAAGCCCAGAAAACCTACGAGGAAATGGAGCTGCTCACCGTGAACGAGCAGGTGACGACCGTCATCACGGCATCGGAACCGGTGCGTCTGGTGGACATCTCCACAGACAAGGTGGCTGGCGACCAGCCGCTTGACAACATCATCCGCCTGAAGCCCAAGGAGGCCGGGCATGAGGACGGCGAGGTGCTCGCCATCGTGACCATCGTGACGGAACGCTACCGCACGCAGTACGCGCTGCTCTACACCACCCGGATGAAAGAGGCGGTGACCGACAAGGAGATACTGCCTGCGGAGCGGGAGGGCTACCACAACCCCGCCGTCTCCATGTCCACGGCGGAGATGACCGGACTGGCCAGACGCATCTGGAACTCCCCGGCCAAGATACGGAACGTGGCGAGCAAGGCGCACCGCATGACCATGCGGCTGAACAACATCTATGCGGCCGGCGACTACTTCTTCATTGACTTCTCCATCGAGAACCGCACCAACATCCGTTTCGACATCGACGAGATACGGGTGAAGCTCGCCGACAAGAAAGTGTCGAAAGCGACCAACTCGCAGGTCATCGAACTGCAACCGGCGATGGTGCTGGAACCGGCCCAATCGTTCAAGCGGGGCTACCGCAACGTGATTGTCGTGCGGAAGATGACCTTCCCCAACGACAAGGTGCTGACCGTCGAGATGACCGAGAAGCAGATCAGCGGGCGCAACATCAGCCTGCACATCGACTACGAGGACGTGCTTGCCGCCGATTCGTTTGACAATTCACTTTTGGAGGAGGAATGAGCATGAAAAAGACGATAATCCTTGCGATAACATGCCTCTGCATGGCTGGAGGCGCACAGGCACAGCGGAACACCGGGCGGCTCTCGCTCGGGGCCGGGCTGCTGTACCGGAACGGCATGGACCTGACTCTTGCCTACGAGCACGAGATGAACTACCACAACGCCTGGGAGTTCTTCGCCAACGGCTACCTGCAATGGAAAGACTGTGAGACATGCGGGCATGTCTGCCCGGACTCGTTCTGGCGGAACTACCGCACCTACGGCTTCGGCGCGGCCTACAAGCCCTGCGTGGTGCGCGGCAGGAACCACTACGGCAACCTGCGCATCGGGGCATCGGCCGGCAGCGACACGAGAAAATTCCTCGGCGGCATCCACCTCGGCTACGAACACAACTATGTGCTGCGGTCGGGCTGGGTGTTCTTCTGGCAGGCGAAAGGCGACATCATGATAAAGGGAGCCGACCTGCTGCGGGCGGGCGTCGTGCTCGGCGTGAAGCTGCCGACAAGATAGACAGTAAAAAATGAGGGAAAATAAAAAATACGGACAGATGAGAACAGACAAGATACATCTAATCATTGCGGTGGCGGCAGGCATGACACTGGCCGCCTGCGACGCGCACATCGAGACCCCGGACAAGACGGTACGTCCCGGGCATGTCCTCTGCGACGACGGCGAGGCCCGGACCTATGAACAGTACAAGGCATCCGGCAGGCAGGCCGTGGCCGTCGTATTCGACACCGGGCGGCACGGAGAGACGGAAGGGAACGGCTACGCCGTCTATCTGTGGGACATCGTTCCCACGGCTTTTGCGGACAGCCTCGGCGTGGAACAGGGAACCTCCGCCGACACGGAAGCCTACGACGGGAACATGAACACCTTCGCCCTGTACGACACACGGGAAACGGCTTCGCCGATGGCGGAAGCGGTCTTTGACCGGTGGTTTTACGGACAGAGCGCGTTCATCCCCTCGGTGGCGGAGATGCGCCTGCTGTACGCGGCACGGGAGGTCGTCAATCCCGTCATCGAACAATGCGGCGGAGACACACTGCCCACAGACAACGCAGGTGACTGCTGGTACTGGACCTCGACGGAAGTGGAAGGGCAGCAGACCGCCAAGGCATGGCTCTACTCCATAGGCAGCGGAGCCATGCAGGAGACCCCAAAAACACAGGCGCACCGGGTGCGTCCCATCATCACATTAAACAAATGACATTATGGAAACATTGGATATTACCATGCTTATCGGACTGGTGCTGATGGTATCGGCGCTGGTCATCCTGTACAGATGCGTGCGTCGCAAATCACGCCGCCAGCGAATGAACGAACTTGCGGACACGCTCCTTTCAACCAACGACAGCCTTGAGCTTCAGGTCGGCAAACTCGAAATCCTGTTAGGCACGTTGTCCGACGACAACGAAAGATGCTCCGCCCTGCAATACCGTGCGGGGCAACTGCAGGATACCGTCGATTCGCTGGAATACAGACGGGACGAGCTTGAGCGGGAGAACCTGTCCCTGGAGAGGACCCACGACGAACTGATGCGGAGCAACGCCGCCCTCGTGGAGAAAGCTGACGGCCTGCGGGACGCCATCGAAAAAAACGGACAGGCCGTCGTCGGGCTGGAGCAGCGCATCGACACCCTGAGAAGAATCAGGGAAGGGCTGGAAGCCGCCTTGGAGAACCTGCCGGCGGAAGAGGTGCCTTACCTCTCGCAGCCGCTGTTCAGCCTGGGCATCCAGCCGTCGGCGCAGAACCACCTTACCGCATACGGGTTAAGGTATGTGGGCGACCTGGTGCCTCACGACGAAGAGTACCTCATGGAAATCTGGGGTGTCGGTCCGGCGACCGTCGAGCGGATCAAGAGCAAACTGGGCGAGAACGGCGCAAGTCTCGGCATGGACGTCATCCGGATAGACAACCGCTGGTATCGCAGAAAAACGGACTAAAAGACAGACAGGCTTATGGAAGAAAGCAAGGAGTTACAGGGATTTTACAGGATATTCCGCGCGGTGGTCTATGTGTCGGTGCTGCTGGAGTTTTTCGAGTACGCCTTTGACCCCGCCTTTTTCGGGGACTGGGGCGGCATCCTCGCCGACATTCACGGGCGCATCAAGCGTTGGTCAATATACAGCGACGGGAACCTTGTGTACAGCAAGCTGGCGACCATCCTGCTAATCTGCATCACCTGCCTCGGCACGAGGAACAAGAAACATCTGGAGTTCAACGCCAGGCGGCAGGTCATCCTGCCCCTGACGGCGGGCCTTGCGCTGCTTGTCCTCTCCGTATGGCTGTTCAATCACCCGATGGGCATGCAGCTGTACACGCTGCCCGTGCACATCATCCTCTACATGGCCGCCTCCCTCGCCGGCGTGATACTCGTGCATGTCGCCCTGGACAACATCTCGAAATTCCTGAAGGAAGGTCTGCTGAAAGACCGCTTCAACCTGGAGAACGAGAGTTTCGAGCAATGTACGGAACTGGTGGAAAATAAATACAGCGTGAACATCCCCATGCGCTACTATTACAAGGGCAAGTTCCGCAAGGGCTGGGTGAACATCAGCAACCCTTTCAGGGGAACGTGGGTGGTCGGCACTCCGGGAAGCGGAAAGACCTTCTCCATCATCGAGCCGTTCATCCGCCAGCACTCCGCAAAGGGCTTCGCGTTAGTCGTTTACGACTACAAATTCCCCACACTGGCCACCAAGCTGTATTACCATTACAGGAAGAACCAGAAGCTGGGAAAGCTGCCGCAGGGGTGCAAGTTCAACATCATCAATTTTGTCAATGTGGAGTACAGCCGGAGGGTGAACCCCATCCAGTCGAAGTACATCAACAACCTCGCTGCGGCCAGCGAGACGGCGGAGACCCTGCTGGAATCGCTGCAAAAGGGCAAGAAAGAGGGAGGCGGCGGCAGCGACCAGTTCTTCCAGACCTCGGCGGTGAACTTCCTCGCCGCCTGCATCTACTTCTTCGTGAACTACGAGAAAGAGCCCTACGACAAGGACGGCAACCGGCTGTACGCCGAAAAGCGTCAGGACCCGGAAACGAAGTTCTGGAAGCCGACGGGCGTGGTGCGTGACCGCAAGGGCGGGGACATCGTGGAGCCCGCCTACTGGCTGGGCAAATACTCGGACATGCCCCATATCCTGTCGTTCCTGAACGAGAGCTACCAGACCATCTTCGAGGTATTAGAGACCGACAACGAGGTGGCTCCGCTGCTCGGCCCGTTCCAGACCGCGTTCAAGAACAAGGCGATGGAGCAGCTGGAAGGCATGATAGGCACGCTGCGTGTCTATACCTCGCGTCTGGCGACCAAGGAATCTTACTGGATATTCCACAAGGACGGGGACGATTTCGACCTGAAGGTCAGCGACCCGAAGAATCCGAGCTACCTGCTCATCGCCAACGACCCGGAGATGGAAAGCATCATCGGCGCCCTGAACGCCCTTATCCTGAACCGCCTTGTGACCCGTGTGAACACCGGGCAGGGCAAGAACATCCCCGTGAGCATCATCGTGGACGAGCTGCCGACCCTGTACTTCCACAAGATAGACCGCCTGATAGGAACGGCGCGAAGCAACAAGGTGAGCGTGGCGTTGGGCTTCCAGGAGCTGCCGCAGCTGGAAGCCGACTACGGCAAGGTCGGCATGGAGAAAATCATCACCACCGTAGGCAACGTGGTGAGCGGCTCCGCCCGCTCGAAAGAGACCCTGGAATGGCTGAGCAACGACATCTTCGGCAAGGTGGTGCAGATAAAGAAAGGCGTGACCATCGACAGGGACAAGACCAGCATCAACCTGAACGAGAACATGGACAGCCTGGTGCCCGCCTCGAAAATCTCCGACATGGCGACCGGCTGGATCTGCGGCCAGACGGCGAGGGACTTCACCAAGACCCGGACCGGCGCGGGCGGCTCGATGAACATCCAGGAAGCGGAAGAGTTCAAGACCACGAAATTTTTCTGCAAGACCGACTTCGACATGAGGGAGATAAAGAATGAGGAAGCCGGGTATGTGCCGCTGCCGAAGTTCTACACCTTCCCGTCGAGGGAGGAACGGGAGCGCATCCTGTACAAGAACTTCGTGCAGGTAGGCCAGGACGTAAAGGAGATGATAAAGGACGTGTTGAACAAACGGGGGGCGAAATGAGACATGCAAGAATGACAACGGCCGTCCTGCTGCTCCTGTGCGCAGCGGCGGCCCTGTACGGGCAGGGAAAGCACGGAGGAGGAACACCGTCCGCCGCCCTGTCCCTGTACCGGCTTCCTCCGCTGGAGAGGGCCATCCTATGCACGAAATACCATGAAGGCTGGCATGGGGAGAAAAAGCACTGGCCCTATGTGGGCTGGGGGCACCGTGTGCTCCCCGGAGAGCGGTTTACCAACGGCATCACCCGGGCGCAGGGCGACTCCATCCTGCGGGCGGACCTGATGAAGCTGTGCCGCCTGTTCCGCCGGTTCGGGCGTGATTCGACGCTGCTTTCGTGCCTTGCCTACCAGGTGGGCCCGTACCGGCTTTTAGGCAGCAAGTCCATCCCCAAAAGCAAACTCATACAAAAGCTGGAGGCCGGCGACCGGGACATCTATGAGGAATACATTTCCTTCCGGTGCTACAAAGGCAGGGTAATTCCGAGCATTGAGAAAAGAAGGAAGGTGGAATACATGCTGCTCTTTGAGGAATAAGCGCGTCACAGAAACCTTTCTCCGGCAAGGGCACCGGGAGCCATATCCGCCAAGGTGCCTTCATTTCTTTTTCAAGTCAAAATACAGCAGGCGGGTTTTCGGATGCCCGTTTTGCGGAATATCATAGTATCGCTTTTCTATCTCCTCTCTCTTGCATAGGGGGACAAAGCCATTTTCCTCATAACAGCGAAGCACCTTGTCCCCGTTGCAGGCGTCCACCACGATAAAGCGGCATTGTGAAAGAGAGGATAAAGGACGGGCCGAATAAGGACAGGACGAAATAAAAACAGATACAGTAGTATTATATTGCCATTTATTTGTATATTTGCAGGTGAATAGCAATATATGACTATATGGACAATCTTTCATACACCACCAACCAGGACATCATCGCCCTCCTTTGCCAGCGCCTGAAGGAGTACCGTCTTGCCGCCCGTATCAGCCAAAGGGAGATGGCGGAGAAGTCCGGGGTAAGCCTGACCACCATCAGCCATCTCGAACAGGGGATGAGCCGGAACATCACGCTCAACAACTTCATCTCGCTCCTGCGCGTGCTGGGGCTGGAACAGCGTTTGTCCGACCTGCTGCCCGAACTGCCCGTGCCCCCGATGGCACTGAAACAGATGAACAAGTACATACCCAAACGAGTAAGGAGGAGCAGCCATGATACGGAATCTTGACGTTTTCCTTTGGGGCCGTAAAGTGGGTTCGCTGGTGGCCTACAAGGAGAGGTACACGGAAAAGCACTGTTTCTATTTTGACCGTGACTTTCTCGGCAGCGGATATGACATCGCCCCCCTGCGGGCCTCCATCCACAGCGTTTCCGTGAGGAACGGTCTGCCCGTGTACGGTGAGGACGGCAAGCTCTTCGGCGGGCTTCCGTCGTTCATCGCGGATTCACTGCCGGACCACTGGGGCAACAAGGTGTTCAACGAATGGGCGAAGACGCGCGGTATCAGCGCAAGGAACCTGTCCGTCCTCGACCGTCTGGCCTATATCGGCAGAAGAGGCATGGGTGCATTGGAGTTCCTTCCTCCGGCCGCCGAGGATATGGAGGAGCCCTTCAAAGTGGAGATAGCCGACCTTTACAGGCTGGCGCAGTCCGCATTGGACGAGGCAAAGAGCTTCAGGGCCGAGATACAGCCCGACTTCCTGATAGAGAGCCTGTTCAAAGTGGGCACATCCGCCGGAGGACGCAGGCCCAAGGCCATCATCAACCTGAACCCGGAAACAGGCGAATGCTATTCCGGCCAGGTCGCCGCGCCCGCACCCGGATATGTCCCCATGATCATCAAGTTCGACGAACATTCGGATATTCCCACCACACGCATCGAGTACAGCTATTACCTCATGGCGAAAGATGCCGGACTGAACATGATGCCGTCGCGCCTCGTGGAAGGAGGACCGGCCGCCCATTTCCTGACAGAGCGGTTCGACCGCAGGGAAGGGAAAAAGGTGCATGTGCAGACCCTGGCCGCCATGAACCCTGACGCGGACAGTTACGAAAGCCTGTTCGACACGGCGTGCCGGATCGGCATCCTGCCGGCCGAGCTCAAGCAGCTGTTTCTCCTGACTGTGATGAACGTAATAGGAGGAAACGTGGACGACCATAACAAGAACTTCAGTTTCCTGATGGAAGACGACGGCGTGTGGCATACCGCCCCGGCCTACGATTTCACCTTCTCTGTGGATCCGTCCGCTCCGGGCTATGTAAACCGGCACAGCATGACCGTATGCAACAGGAACTGCGACATCGGGCGCGGCGACCTGCTCGAACTGGCCAAACGCTACAACATCAAGGGGGCCGATGCTCTCATAGAAAAAGCCGTCGGCGTTGTCTCCCGCTATGAAGACTATGCACGGCAGGCAGGGATAGACGGATACTGGCTGCAGAAAATAAAAGAGGAAACAGCCTACCGGATAGAAAACATGCGTGAAACGACACGGAACTGAGACACGGACAAATAGCGATGTCATGCGCATCATGTCAAACATTAACGGTTAAATAAAATGGAAAAGGAATTTGTAATAGGAGCCTGGATTTATGGATTAGCCATTATTTCCAACGCAAACTTTATAAGAATAAAGAAACAGCATAAAATAAGGGCCAAAAAGATGCTGACTTACTTTGCAAAGCATAACGAAACGGGAATGGATTTTATACGTCAAGGGGCCATAATTCCTATTGGGAATATCAATAATTACAACTATACCATATTTTGTGGAAACAAGGGCGACAACAGATATTCGGATAACTGGAATGCAGTCAAGCGACTCGGAAGTTTCAATCTGTCCATAGACGAGGATAATTGTTTCTGGGTTATGCAGATAAATGAATTGGAGGATTGGAGCGATGACAAACTTATCGACCATGACTTTCTTACTAAGGAAGTTTACGTCAGTAACAAATTGACAGAAGTCTATAGGGCTGTAAAAGTACCTTTTAGTAAAGGCATGTATTCCATAACCATATATGGCTTAAAAAGGAAAAATCCGAGTCCGGGCAATATTGGAGAAAAAAACAATTATGGTTTTTATTTTGAATTAGAGCCTACGGATACTTTAAGCTCGATGGAAGACCCGACAGAAACAGATTTTAAGTGTTATGATTGAATATAAATGAAGCATAACTGGCGGCTGAACATTCCTATGAGGTCGGTTGGCTGCCATACATTAGCTGTAATTAATATGACAGAAATTTATAACATAAATGATCTTGATGAACTATCCATTTTTTTAAGAGGGATGGATAAGGAGCAAGCACGAATTTGGCTTTTGAACCAATTTGATAATCTCTATCATTATAAGAATATAAAAGAATGGAATGAGCTTGTTAGGATTTGTGAAGTTCTAAGGATTATCGGATGGGGAGACAGAGAGCCGTTGGAAGCTAAAGTTGAACGCTGGATAAACGGTAGTTTCTATACTTCGTTAATGAACAAGTATTTTGAAGTAAAATCAGAACAAGGTTGGAGAAAACTGAAAGATTCATATGTTCTGGAAAATGGTGATGATATGACTTACTATAGTGGTTATAAATTTCAATCACAGCGTAACCTATTGCCTAAATCTCCATTCAGGTGGATTAAATCAGCTAATTATCAGAAGTCAGTACAACCTTTATATGATAGTCTTGATTCCTTAAAAGAAATGATGATACATGAACTTCAACCTGAGAAATATGGGGAAAAATTCTCTTACATAGGCATCTATATGTCATTCAGTAACCATGATGATGAATATGTAACCGTAAGGTCTGAATACTTCCATTCAGAAGATGATGTTCCCAAAGGATTTGAAGGTAAATACTATATCCGCCCCAAATATAAATTTGGACGCATAGTAAATCAGAACGGAACATATCACATAAAGGTTGAACGGTATTTCAGCCGTAAATTTGGAGAATTGCCATTGTGTGAACAAAAGAAAATTGTCTCCACTGATTTTTTATATTATATGCAATATGTTTCTGATAAACTTCGGAAAAAGAAAATTGAATATAATTCTAATTTATTGAAAAGTGATTTAGAAAGAATTTTAACTAAATGGATGAATAGCTGACAGGAAAGAAAAGGTTTTTGATGCCTTGTTTTCATCAAATTCGAATTGCCTAATCCAATAATCAAGACATACGGGAATACGCTGACTGTGTTCCCAATAATGAAGACGAGGAAGATTTGAAAGAATCGTCATTAGCTCTTTTGGACTGGTATAACAAAAAGGATATTCAGAAGGAATAGCATTACATCTATGTAGACACAGTATTAGCAACTAATATATGGCTTAACCTCCCTTGAAAGGGCGGTTAGGCAACAAACATAATCAGTACAGAGATGAATGAATTTATAAATAAAATAGAGGATATATTAACGCAGCTTTCTGAGCTTGAAGAAAAGTACGACTTTTCTTTGGCGGATAAATATCAGGGAAATGTTTTTCCTGCCCAAATGACGTTGGCTGTGAAGATGGAAAACCTGGTGCATCAAATAACACATGAGATGTGTTCAACAATCGCTTTCCTAAAAGAAGATATTATGGAGTTGCACCGATATATTGAGTTTAGGAAGAAATATGCAATACTATCTGAATGTGAACTGCTGTTCCTGATTGATGATATTGGTGGAAATATGAATATGAAAAAAAGTATTAATGATAAAGCTATTGCGTCGAATTGGCTGGATATGAGGCAAACAATATTGAAAGACTGGAAAAGCGATTTTGGCAATGTGTCATTTGAAAAAATAAATTCTAAACTTGATGTATCCTCAATCGTCTCCAATGGGGATTGACTGCCAAACATTCCTCGCCTGTAAAAGAAGCGGATAAAAGTATGGAAAAGCGGCATTCTTATGTCTGTTCGGGTCGGCGGATCGTCAGAGTGAGATTAAGACCGGCAGCATCTTTTTGCCCCACAAATACACCGACAGGAGGAAGAATGCGAAAGCCGACAGGATATACAACAGCGAGAGTATGCCCCAGAGCATCTTACGGGGTTCCGCTTCTACCTCTTTCCTTATGCGATCAAACGCACCGCCTTTGCATAGGGAACGGTTACGGATGCATCCAAAAATGAACGCTCCAGCGAGAAAAAGAATTGCATACAAAAATTCATATTGGGGGACTAAATGATAACCGGTAAAGGCATCGACAAGATTTATTATTCCCCAATAAAACAGACAGTCAAGCAACACTACAAACAGCATTGCAGCAAAATCGTCCGCACCGCATTTCCCGATTACCCTGCGGCGAATCTTAAAGAACTGTATATAGGTATATTTCCAGACATTCATATTATCCGGCATTAAAGGCTATCATCAAGAGTCCATCCACATCTGCCGGGATGTCGGCCATACAAAAAGACAGCAAATCCCCTATATCAACCAAGACCGGCAGTATCTTTTTGCCCCACAAATACACTGACAGCGCAAAGAATGCGAAAGCCGACAGGATATACAGCAGCGAGAGTATGCCCCAGAGCATCTTCCGGGGTTCCGCTTCTACCTCTTTCCTTATGCGATCGAACGCACCGCCCTTACACATAGAACGGTTACGGATGCCCCCGATAATGAACGCCCCGCCGAGAAAAAGAATTATTTCCAGTAGTTTGTGTTCGGGAAGCAAATGATAGCCGGTAAAGGCATCGGCAAGAACTACGATTCCCAAATAAAACAGACAGTCAAGCAACACTACAAACAGCATGGCCGCAAAATCGTCCGCGCCGCATTCCCCGATTACCTTGCGGCGAATCTTGAAGAACTGTATATAGGTATATTTCCAGACATTCATATCATCCAGCATTAAAGGTTATTACCGTTGTTACAAGGGTTCTAAAAATCTCAGCCCATTTTTGCCAACATAGCAGCAAAACAAGAAAAAGAGAGCCACAAATATAATATACAGGATGGACAAAATTCCCCAGAGCATTTTACGAGGCTCCGCTTCTACCTCTTTCCTTATGCGCTCGAACGCACCGCCTTTGCACATGGAACGGTTGCGAAGCCATCCAATGGTTAGCGTCCCTAATGCATAAAGAGTTAAAAAAAAAGGTTCGTATTTCTTTAATAATACATTATCCACCAATCTGTCGATAAGTATCAGTATTCCAAAATACAGGAACATATCAAGAAATGCCACAAACAGCATTACAGCAAAATCTTCTCCCAGCGTTTCTCCCAACAGCCATCGCCGGAATTTGAAGAACTTGATATATATGTATTTCCAGACGTTCATATCAATATCAATTCACTAACGATACCGACTTTAAAAATGTCGCCCAGGTCAGAATGAAATAGCAAAATGCCCATAAACTTCCCCAACTTCGTCGTCTCTTGGATTTTGCCGCATACTCCTGAATCATATTTGAGAACTTTTCCTTGGCGAAATATCTCTTATATACAAAAGCAATGAATGGAGCCATTATGATGATTATACAAATCCAGGAAGTCAGCTCGTATCTTGTCGTTACCGGTATATATGCGAGCACATCAATGGACGTGTAATAATTGAGAAAATTCAGTAAAGTAAGTACATTCGCAAACAGGCATACTGAAACAACCATCACTGAATCCATCTTCCTGTTATCATCTTTTCTTTTTTGAGCGCGTCTCAGTTTGTAGAAAAAACGATATATCCAATATACTATTTCTTTCAACATAAGCTCTACGTTTTAGTGTCCTTCAGTTTGTTCCTTATACTTCGGAGAATCGACGGTTAAAGGCTCCAATATCTTCCTTACCTTTTGCACTGCCTCTTTTCCGTCATGGAACAGGCTGCACCACACGATGACCAGTTTCCTTTCCTCTGTGAACACAAGGCATTGTTCCGGGGATTCCGGCGCCCATTTCAAGGCGTAGTATTCTTTCTTCCCAATGGCATTCAAACAGCGATTGAAATCCGGGTTATCGGACGACAGAATGTCCACCGTTATCGGGGTGTTTCCTCCCTGCAGGGAATCCGTTCCGGGCATGTCAAGGTAATATCGGACATTGCTGTAGCCGGTTTCCTTTGCCATTTGTTCCGCTTCTCCGCATCCGTTCAGGGAGGATGCCAGCTCTGCCAGGACAGGCCGTATCATGTTTTCATGGATGCCTGCGCATTGCTCTTTATCTGCATCGTCTGTTATTATGATGGAATCACCCGTATAAGTGTACCGTATGCTCTGCAGCAGCCAGTAATCCGGCAGCCTGTTCCCGTTCCGGTCGATATAATACCATCCGTCGCTTTCCCAACAGTGATACTCTCCGCCGGAACCGGGCACCTCTTTCCGTTGGCCGGAATCCGTTACCTTTGCCCTGCCTTCCTCAAAGGGATAGCCGAAAGCAAAACGGGGGCGGATGACCGCCTTTCCCTCCTTGTCGGCATAGCCGATGCGTCCTTTCCTGTCCACGATACGGTACAGCCCCTCACTGGGATAATCGTCACCGTTGTCGTATTGGAAGGCCGTGTAATGCCGTGCGCAGCCGCAGCCGCACAGAATCATGGCGACACACAGGAATATTATGTTTCCCTTTGTTTTCAGCCCGTATTTCCGTTGTCCCTTCTCCATATACGTCAGTAAAGTATCGGTCAGTTGTCGTGCTCCAACCGGATGTACCAGTCTCCCTTAATCCGTTTGTACAGCGTGGTGTCGTTGTATGTCCTGCGGTATATTCCGTTCAAATCTCCGTGTTCCGTAACCTGATACGCGGGGTTGTTTTTCAGCCCCGGGTCATACACGAAGTCTTTGCTTGTTCCGCCTATCGAGTAACCATGCGAGAAGTACGGTATGGTGAAACTTGTGTGCGTCGTGTCGTATCCGTTCCAGCCGGATTCTTTCATTGCTTCCTTCCCGAAGTAGAACACCCGCTCGCAAGAGATTGCCTCCAGCAGCGAGTCCAGTGTATGCCGGTCTTCCATAGAGACGCCCTTTAGACAGGCGGTGTCCTGCATGTCGTATGGCGGATAGTAATCCCCATAGGGACAGCGGGCGATGACCTCCCGGATTCCGTCGAACGCCGTTTCGTGCGCGAGGAAGTGCCGTGTCATCTCTGCATCGGACGGCGGCATGGGTGGATTACCGCACCCTGCCATAAGTAGTACCGCCGACAACATAAAAACCGATATGTTTTTTCGTATTCCACTTTTCATCTGCATACAAAATTATAAAAACGCTTCTCATTCCTGCCGTAAAAGCTGGAAAAACTGTAATTTTACCGTCGGTTTGCAATAAATGGTGCGGATATACCAACCACGTCGCTGTCAAAGTATTTAATATCTGATGTTTTGAGTTCAAATCGGAACGGCTTGCCGCCACTTCATCATCGTCGCACGCAAAATACAAGGCTGCCAAGGGGTTAGTTGTAATGTCCAGCAGACGTGTCGGTAAAGGGTAAAGTTGCATCTTTACCAGTTTCTCAAAGGTTGGTGTACTTCCTTATAAAATGGCAGCCATGTAAATTTCATACATAACAAAATATCTTTTTAAAATGTAAGTTCATTACAGTATTGTTCTAATTCATTAAATAATTTCTCTCCATTGTTTTTTATTGCTTGTCTATATTCATTGGGAATCTTATTGTACACACGGCAATACCAATCATTAAATGCAGTTTTCCATTTTAATACTTCTTGTTTTTCTAACAACAAATTTGTACAGATAGGATTTTGTCTTGTTATTGCTAATAATAAGTCAATATTTGCCAATGTATCTTGAGCAACCTCATTGGTTGTTGACAGCCACTCTACAGAACTATTTATCTGTTTGATTGCAAATTTTACAAAATCGCTCGCTGTTGACTCTGCGTTTTCGTTATCGTATATTCCATTACCATAAATTCGTTTCATCGACATATTCTTTTAGACTTTTATATATTTTTCTTTTAGTGTTCTGAAGGTGTCGTATGGACATCCATTTCTGTGACTATCATCAAATGTATGTCAGCGAGTAGTATGAAGAAATTTGAATCTTTAATATCATAGGGATACCACGATGGACTATTACGTCGTGTCCCAAATTTTGGTAATCCATGTTGGTTCGCATGTCCTCTTGGTATTGGATGATGTCCCATTTGAACAGCATCATCTCCGCATCGGACGGCGGCATGGGAGGATCACCGCAGCCTGCCGCAAGCAGCAGCGCCGACAGCATAAAAACCGATATGTATTTTTGTATTCTTCGTTTCATCTGCATACAAAATTATAAAAACGCTTCTCATTCCTACCGTAAAAGCCGGAAAAACTGTAATTTTACCGTCGGTGTACTATTAATGAGCATCAGCTTCCACAACTATCGTGATATGACTGTCCGCCAAGAGCATAAATTTCAAAGTTACCCCGATTCATTAAAAATGGTATGTTGATAAAGTCAAAGAGGATAATCAGTATTCCAAGATTCTGTAAAATCTTCAAGCCTAATATCAATGTGTTCCAAATGCATATCTAAAGATGGAAGGTCTTTAAGGTATATGAATTTTGAAAACAAATGCCTTCCTATCACATCATAATCGTTTTCCATATCTTCTATTGAAAAACTTTCTTTTCTAATCTTAAAAGAATATTTTGGATCTTCACTTTGCATTATAACAAGCCAAGTTCTATACCCTTCTTTAACAGGATTTATTTCATATACCAATGAATTGTTATTATGTAAATAATTAGTCAATTTGATTTTTCTTTTATTATCCATATAATTCTCATTTAGGGACGAAGGTTCATATTTTTTTAGGGATAACATATCTATCTTTTGACCCAGTACTTAAACGCTTCAGATTATTTAAGTCTGAAATGTATAATAACTCATTAAATGTTTTTCCAACGGGTGGTATGCATGTCGATAAATCACAATCTTCAAACCCGACGTAATCACCGAATATTGATTCGGAAAAATCAACATAATCTACAGGCTTTATTTCTTTTTTTATTTCATGATATATTCCATTGAATGTAACATCCTCTAATTTACCTATAAATTTGCATCTTAAAAAAGAAGCATCATTAAAATTAATATTCTTCATCTTGCATTTTTTAAAAATGCAATCTATGAAATCAGGAGAGAAAAAATGTTGACCTCTAAAATCACATTTATTAAATACACATCTATCAAATGTACCACTTTCTGCTCCAATAGACATATCTCTTAAATCAACGTCTTTAAATTCGCATTCTATAAAGTTACAATTCCATAAACCTATATGGTTAGTATTACAATGATAGAATAGACATTGTTGAAATGTTACTCCCTCAAATGAAGCGTTTTCAAAATGAGTGTCAGTAAAATTGTAACATTCAAAAAGCATATTGTTGTATTTTGTGTACTCCTTCCATGAGTAAGATACAAATTTATCATTCATATTTTCATGTTATTATATTAGCCAAAATGTTATAATAGGGTTCTTAATTCTGTTATCAATTTCTGCATTAAATCCTCGGATTTTTAGTACCCCAAATCTATTATCTTACCTACTGCTTGACCTATAATATCTATGTAGGATTTGGCATCAACAACTTGTAGGTTTTTATTGGATGCTTTGCCTCCTAATGCCAATGCAGGAACATAACCGTAGCACTGACCATATTCTAATGCAGGTAATTTATCTTTGATGTCTAAATAGGGTTTTCCTCTATAAAAGTTCAATAAATCAAATTCAGAATTAACTTTTATATTTAAATATACCCTAAGTTTACTCCCTATGATGTTTTTTTTAAGATGTCTTATATCAACAAAAGCAGCCCTATTTCCCTCGTCAGGAGCAATAGTCCAGTTATCGTTTCCTTCCCATAAGAGCAAGTCGCCTAATGCGGTAATTCCCCAAATAATCGTTGGTTCCAGTAACTTATCAATATAATCAAATGCAAAATCATATTCTTGTGGATTTACAATTTGCAAGTAACCGTCCTCATATAGTCCAAAACCCATATTTTTCCAAATCCAAATGAGCTCTTCGGGAAATTGACCCTTAAATAGATTCGAATACTTGTTTATAGTTTCTTCCGGAACTGTTGCTTGTTTCTTGTAGTTGTACTTATTTCTATCTATAAATCTACTTAAAGTTTCCATGTTCTTTTGTTTAAAATCAAAATAAATCACATTCATATCTCCATGTCACGAAGTTTTCCGGATTCTCCGCGCTTGTATTCCTTGTATCCACTTTCGTTCGTGACAATCTTCGACCTGTCCGCCTCTCGGATGTCCCATTCGAACAGCATCATCTCCGCATCGGACGGCGGCATGGGAGGATCACTGCACCCTACCATAAATAATACCGCCGACAGCATAAAAACCGATATGTATTTTTGTATTCTACGTTTCATCTGCATACAAAATTATAAAAACGCTTCTCATTCCTGCCGTTAAAGCCGGAAAAACTGTACAAATACAGTCGTTTTTACCGTCACTTTGCGGATATGCCGTGTCTGTCCGGTTCTGCATGGCCTGTGGTGGGTGAAACCTTTTGCAGCGGCCACCGGCCGTCGTGTCGTCGTCCGGACATGCGCTACTGTCACGCTGAAAAAAAGGACATTCCGTCCGTAGGGAAGGACTGTCTCTCAAAAAATATTTGAAATCACAAAATAAAATCGGGGTTTTTATCGTTATTAAGAAATTAAATCCATACTTTTGTATGGGATTGACTATAATAAAATGGACTATGATGGCACCAAATGGAATTGCAGGCAGTTATTTCTTATAGACGATACAGCCTGCGCTGCCATTCCTAAACGGAATGACGGAAAGGGTTTCATGCGTCCCTACATCCTGTCCCAGTCCGGTTATCCCCGACCACCGATTACCCATCATCAAAGAAACAACATTCCTCCTTGTCCGTGTGAGCAAAGCGGAAAGAAAGCCATGTCCGGCGGTATTCATTCAACGGGTTTCCCGTGTCCGAATGCCGCCGGATTTTGTTTGTACCCTGGCAGAAAGGGAAGCGTGACGGAAGTAGCCGGGTATTGTCCAACGAAAAAAACAGGAAGGATATGAAAACAAAAATCATACTGGCAGGCATCCTTTTCCTGCTGGGCGGCAGCAGCTTCGCACAGCGGATTGTAGAGTACGGCGACTTGCGTACCCTTACGGATGCGGAACATGGAACGGTCGTCCATTACCTGAAAGACGGCAAGCGTCCGCTATCGGGCGAATACCGCATCCTGCGGGGACCGGACGAAGAATGCGTACACTTCTCCAAGGGGGTCAAGCAGGGCGAGTACAGGCGTTACCGTGACGGCGTGCTGCGGGAAAAGGGCGCGTATGCCGACGGCAAGCGGCACGGCCTGTTCGTCACCTACTACCAGGACGGGAAGACCCCGCAGCGCGAGGCTCCCATGCAGCATGGGAAAATAGAAGGCACGGTACGGACCTGGTTCGCCGACGGCAAGCCCGACATGATACAGGAATACAGGGAGGGCAAGAAAAACGGTAAGGAACAACGCTTCGCTCCCCAAACCGGCCGACTGATTTATGAGGTCAGCTATATAGATGACCAAAAAGAGGGAAAGCAATGGGAGCTTAACGAGGACACCGCCGAGGGATGGCGCAGCGAAACCGTCAGCCACTATAAGAACGGCGAACTTGACGGCCCCTACGAATACACGGCCCACAAGCACGGCAAGCTGTATCTTCATGAGTCGGGCGCATATAAGTCCGGCTACAAGCACGGCGTGTGGAAAAAGACCGACGATGACGGCATCGTCACCCAAGGTGAATACACGGACGGACGCGAGACGGGACATTGGGTGCGCTACCATAGCACGAGCGGAGAGATCCTGAACGAGTGGGACAAATAGAACTGACAAACATGGAAATATATCAGAATAAACCCCGAATGAAACTTTCGCCGACCGTCCGATACGGCAGAAAGTTCATCGAAGTCACCTTCGACCACGACGGCCTGCGCCTGCCGCTGTCGAAGGAGGAAGGCGTGCAGCTTGTCGGCGGCAGGGCTTATCTGCCGGAAGAGAACTTCGTGCTTGCGGAATTTTTTGACCGCTATGTGAAAATGGCGTTCATCGACTACTCCGCCATAAAGGGCTACACGCCCCGGAAAGAGGAGGACAGCCGTCCGCCACTGCCCGAAGGCTATCTGGAGAAGCTCCAGCAAGTGCGTTACAGCGATCACACGGTACGGGTATATACCAGTTACTTCCGGGATTTTCAGGAGCATTTCAGGGGGCGGGATGTAAAGTCCATTACCTCCGAAGACATAAACGGCTACCTGTTGCATCTCATCCATGAAAGGAACATATCCTCGTGCCAGCAGAACCAGCGCATCAACGCCATCAAGTTCTACTACGAGAAAGTGCTCGGACAGGAACGGCGGTGCTACAAGTTGAACCGTGCCAAGCGCGAGAAGACCCTGCCCGACGTACTGAGCAAGGAGGAAATCAAGCGGATACTCGATGTGGCGGCGAAAGACCTGCGCTTCATCTGCATCTTCTCCATCCTCTACTCCGCCGGTCTGCGCATCAGCGAACTGCTGGAACTGAAGCCGGGAGACATCAATGAATCCCGGAATCTGATACGGGTGCGGCAGGGCAAGGGCAAGAAAGACCGCTACACGCTGCTGTCGAGGCCGCTGATGAAGAAGCTGACGGAATACAACCGTCTGTATAAGCCCAAAGTGTGGCTCTTCGAGCGCAGGCCGGGCGAACCCTTCACGGAAAGCATCGTGTCGAAACGGCTGAAGGCCGCCGCGCAGGAGGCGGGCATCACGAAACGGATTTATCCGCACCTGCTGCGCCACTCCTTTGCCACGCATCTGCTGGAGCAAGGGACGGACATCAAGATTGTGAAGGAGCTGATGGGACATAAGAACATCAAGACTACGGAAATGTATGTCCACATCGCCGACACCTATAAGAGCAATATCAAGAGCCCGTTGGACGACCTGTTGATGGAGGAAGACGAGGTTTGATACTTAAAGAAAATAACAGCGGATTCCGCTGATAGTATAACGTTAGCCACCGAGCATTAATAAAAAGATAAGAATATGGGTTTAAATAAAGTATATGGAATCAAGCCGGAAGAAAATACCTGTTCCGATTTAGTTCCAATGTCTTATTTCTATTTTATAATGAAAAATATAGAAGAAATAAAGACACTTATGTCAGATGAGAAATATGAAGATGGCAGGCAGCCATTATTAGTCCACCTTGATGTCTTAGTTATGTTTGTTAAAAGATACCCCAATACAGCATCAATGTGTTTAAGTAAAATAAAAAGGAAGCAAATAAAAAAGGTATTTGAAGAGTGGTGGATACGAAATGAAAAAAAAATACCATCCAAATATCGTATTGGTATCAGAGAAAATGCAGATAATTTGTTCAGTGAATTAATGAATGTTGAAACATGGGAAAAATCGGAATAACAAATTACAAAGAATTTGATGAAATAATAAAACCTTTTTTCTGGGTTGATCATGGAACTACAGCTTCGGTATGTCTTAACATTGGAGGATATAAGGATGAAATATTTCAATCGAGAGAAGATGAAGGGTTTGAAGGAGGAGGCTATGATTGGGAGGCATTGGCTCGTGTATTTATTACGGAACAAGTCCCAGAATTAAAAAAAATTGTCAGCTTTGATTCTGAGGGAAGTATGTTTTGCGCTTACTCTGAAAATAAAAATGCGTTGAAGGATTTTATCTTGAGATTTAAGGATGCGTGCGAGAATGAAAAATTGATTTTGGATTTATTCTCTCGTGCAGAATTAGATTGAGCAAGGTGGCTAACAAGTGGCTCAACCTCCCCTGAAAGGTCGGTTAGCCACTAAACATTACTAACATAAATTAATGAATATGATTATAAGATGTCCAAATTGTCAGAAGACTTTTAATGCAAATTATGAACAGAAATCGTTAGTTGAATCTGCTATAAAAAAGAATATGAGATTAGTTTTCATAAAGTGCCCTGAATGCTATCAAAATGTTCCAATAAATCCAAGTGATTTGTTATCGAAAGTACCCCAAAAAGATGCAGATAAGAAAGATAATAATCAAGAGGTAATAGAATGCCCCATCTGCCATGATGGAGTTGTTTGCTATATTGATGATAAAGATGAACAATTTTGGGGGTGTGGCGAATGTGGGAATATATGGAAAACTAAAGACGATTTGGAAAAAGATATTAACAAAATAAGTGTTAGTAACATACAGATAAACCTCCCTTAAAAGTCGGTTATCTGCCAAACATTATGCACCTATAAAAAATAAATACAATGGATA
>ULRH01013410.1_pt1 | contig 26770 bp, 44 predicted proteins | sample 1955271 | NCBI WGS metagenome assembly ULRH01 (sample SAMEA4835677, study PRJEB28245) | human gut metagenome | biome: gut microbiome; material: fecal sample | place: Denmark | collected 2008 | reverse complement strand
GACGCTCTTCTCACACGAAGATATTGTGTTCAACGACCTTTGCGAAACCAAGTCGGTTTCTAAGGGCGCAATCTACCTCGACAAGAACGAGGCACTGCCCGAAGACGAGCACAATTATATTTTCGTGGGGCGCGTTGGCCAATTCTGCCCTATCAAACCCGGATGCGGCGGAGCACTGCTGATGCGTGAAGCAGGTGTCCGAGACGACGGTGAGACGAAATACAATTCGGTCACTGGTGCCAAAGACTACCGCTGGCTGGAAAGCGAGATGGTCTATAACCTTCATCTGGAGGATAGCATTGACCGCTCTTATTTCGACAAGATGGTTGATGAGGCGGCGGACACTATTGCTCAGTACGGCGACCTGGAATGGTTCGTATCGGACGATGGTGGAATGCCGCCTTGGCAGAAGCCTGGCTTGCCGTGGGGCGATATTCAGGAAGAAGCTGCAAGAAATTATGAGGTGAGATAAATGGAAAAACTTCCCTGGAATCCTAACAAAGACGTGATTAGGGTGTCGGCAAACAATCTGGGAATTGACATTGACAGGGCTATTTATGCTGCGATGGCAATTGACTACTCCCGCCAGTCCACCGAACGTGCTGAGAAGAATGATATCGTGAAGTTTGGCATGTGTTGTGTCAGCATCCGCAAAGTCATCTTCAATGATCCTGCAACGGTCGTCTTGTGGTCTGACGGCACGAAGACTGTGGTAAAGTGCGGCCCGGAAGATACTTTCGACATAGAAAAGGGACTTGCTATGGCCATTGTCAAGAAGATGGCAGGCAATGATAACCGGTTCCATAAGGTCTTCAAGCAGTACCCCAAAAAGAAAAAGAAGGAACCTGGCTCTATTGGTTCGATCTCGGACATGATGGCCGGTCTGAACCAGGCTGCAGCGATTACGACAAAGACCGTACACGAACTCGCCCATATGGCTGCCGCAAAGGCCGAACGAGGTGAGTAAAGGTGAAATGCCCATTTCAGAAGTACGAGAGCGAGTATTCGGCACATGAAAAAGGTCAGTTTATGGACTGCTATGAACAAGGCTGCATGGCATATCGGGCTGAAGCAAAAGATTCCGACGGAGGAGTCCGAGTCAAAGCTGGTTGCCGGTTGATCGACGAATATGTTGAGCACTCTACGCCGTTCAATAACTACAATGCATTATAAGTAAAGGAGCTTCTATCATGAAAGCAAAGGTAAATATTGATAATACCCGGTTTATTTTCGACACCAATTTCTCTGGCGACCTGAATCGCGACCGCTACGGCTCGTCTCGGCGGCGTGTGAACGTAGTCATTCCCACACAGGAGCAGGCTCAGCAGCTCATCGAAATGGGGCTGAACGTCAAGCAGACTAAGCCGAACCCCAACTATACCTACGATGAGCCGTTCATCCCGACCTTCTACGTTCCTGTGACGGTCAACATGGATTCCAAGTGGCCTCCCCAGGTGTTCTGGATCACTACCACCGGCCGCAAGGTTGCCTGCAACGCTGAGAACATCAGCCAGCTGGACTACATCCGTGTGAAGAACGTGAACCTGCAGGCCAACCTGTACGAGAACCGGAATAACCCCGGCCAGTACACCCTGTATGCGGATATTCTCTATGTGGAGCAGGATGCAGATGCCGACCCGTATGCTGCTAAGTACGAGCAGCGCGAGATGGCTGAGCCTAGCGATCCGAACGATATGCCGTTCTAAGGAGGCGCACATGAAGAAACTGTTTATCAGCTGTCCGATGCGCAACCGCACGGAAGCCGCTATAAAGGCCTCGATGGAGCAGATGCACCAGATTGCGGAAGCAGTCTTTGGTGAAGAACTGGAGGTCATCCCGACTTATTTCGAGGGCAATCCTCCGCAGAACACGAACACTGCTCTCTGGTATCTCGGTGAGAGCATCAAGAAAATGTCTGAAGCTAACTACTTCATCGGCATCTATGACGAGGACCAGGGCTATCGTGGCTGCATCATCGAGAACCGCACGGCGAAAAGCTACGGTATTCCGTCCTACATCGTGAACATCAGCTTCATTGCGCCGGATGTCATCGAACAGAAGCGCATTGATGAGCGTGTCGCAAACCTCGAAATTTATTAAATGATATTTCTGAGTGCAGGAGTTAGTCTTCCGTTGAATGGTCCAGCCGGTGAGTGCCCACGTCGCAAATGGCGTTCTCAGAGGCAGCAGCTCAGACTTATATTTTAATAAAGGAGAAGAATTATGAAAGTATTGCGTATCAAACCGATGTGCCGACCGGAGGTCATCGAAATTGATGGTTCACTGGAATCTCTGCAGAAAGAGGTTGGCGGCCTGATTCAAGCAACCTACCCGTGGGATGACAAAGTTGCTCTTATTTGCAACGATGAGGGTAAACTCATGGGTTTGGAGTTCAACCGGCCGCTCTATAACGCTGACGCTCAGATGTACGACTATGTGGTTGGTACATTTCTGATTGTAGGCCTGACCGAAGATGACTTTGGCTCTCTTTCGGATGAGATGATCGAGAAATATGCTAGGATGTTTCGCCGCTGCTACTGTCTGATTGAAGACGAGGATGGTAAAAGATATTTTGTGCGTATGAAGCCGAAGCAGTAATCGCAATAATTTCGGGAGCCGTGGAGAAATCTGCGGCTCTTTTTATATGGGTCATTCGCTAGGGCGAGCATGACAGGTTCGAATCCTGTATGGCCTGCAAGTGTCCGAAAATACACATTTAAGATAAAGGAGTATCAGTATGAAAAAATCTATGGAGTTCTACATGAATACAGCAGGATGGGTTATCGGTCTGGTTGGTGCAGGCTACGCTATCGGGGTTCGCTGTAAGATGAATGCCCTTGCGAAGAAGCTTGACTGCAAAATTGACCGATTGGCAGATGATGCCGCCATCCAGATCCCTGATTACATCATCAAGGATGCTGTGGATAAGGCTGTCGTGAACCGGACTGACTATGCAATCCAGCGGGCAACTAACGCAGCTATTACGGATATTCACGCTGAAACAGCCCGTCAGGTCAAGTCTGCCATCAACAAGGAGTATGTAACCCTGCAGGGTAGCGTAAAGAAGGAAATCAAGGACCAGCTCGGTCGGATTGATATTTCTGATCTGCGCGAAGAAGTAAAAGATGAGGCCAAGAATCAGCTGGCGGAGAGTATGGAAGATATTTTGGAGGATTTTAACGACAATCTGAAGAACGTCAAGAAGATTTACGGTTCCATTTCGGATGCTATTACTGGCAATCAGGGCGGTAAGGAAACCGTTGTGAAAATTTCATGAGGTCACTGCTATGAAGCCGAGGCAGTTATGGAAAGTCTTCACTTACAAGGGCAAAGAGATATTTGCATACACAATATTTGGCGAGGGCGCAGATGAAGAGGAAGCTACAATTGCCCTGTTGGCCTACGAGAATCATTGCTATCCTGAAGCCATTCATGTGCATAAAGAATTGAGGTGATTATTCTGATGGCGGGTGTTCAGCTTTACGACTACCAGCTCGAAGCAGTCCAGAAAATGAGGTTGGGCTGTATTCTGTGTGGTGGGGTGGGAAGCGGAAAAAGCAGAACGGGGCTGGCATTTTATTACCAGATGTTCGATGGAAAGCTCAACACAGAAGAGTACGTTCCGATGGTTGAGCCCGAAGACCTTTATATTATCACAACAGCACGGAAACGTGACACAGGGGAGTGGGACGAAGAGCTTGCTCCCTTTTTCATGTCTACTGATGAGAGTCTTGACCTTTACAACCACAAAGTCGTAATTGATTCTTGGAACAACATCGGCAAGTACATTGGCGTCAAACGCGCGTTCTTCATATTCGATGAACAGCGTGTTGTGGGCAATGGCTCGTGGGTGAAAGATTTCTTGCGTATTACGAAGGAAAACGACTGGATTCTTCTGAGTGCTACTCCTGGCGACTGTTGGACAGATTATATTCCGGTGTTCATTGCGAATGGGTTCTATAAAAATCGGACACAGTTCAATAATGAGCACGTGGTTTATAGTCGATTCTCAAAGTACCCCAAAATCGATAGATATTTGAACACCGGCAGGCTGATACGCTTACGGGAACGGATTCTGGTCGATATGGACTTTGAGCGGAAAACGATACCTCATCATGAGAACATCTATGTGGGGTTTGACCAGCGCAAGTACAAAGATATTTGTATGAGCCGGTGGAATCCATGGGAAGGGCGGCCTATTGAAACGGCAAGCGAGTTCTGTTCAAGCCTGCGGAGAGTAGTCAATGAGGATGAATCCCGGCAGCAAGAGGTGCTTGATATTTGCATGACACATCCGAGAGTCATCATCTTCTATAACTTCGACTATGAGCTGGATATTCTCATGAACCTGCCATACGACAATGGTGTGGAAGTTGCTCAATGGAATGGCCATAAGCATCAGCCGATTCCGGAAGGAAAGCAGTGGGTATATTTGGTTCAGTACAATGCAGGGGCAGAAGGCTGGAACTGCATCAAGACAGACACCATTATATTTTACTCTCAGAATTACTCCTATAAGGTCATGGAGCAGGCTTCGGGACGTATTGACCGGTTGAACACACCGTATACGGACTTGTGGTTTTATCATCTGAAGTCGCGGGCAGGGATTGATTTGGCAATAGGACGAGCTTTGAACGATAAGAAGAAATTCAATGAGAGAAAATTTTATGGAGAGTGATATTTATGTGCAACCCGTCGAAGAAGACGATTAAGAAAATCGAGCGGATGCTGGAGAGTAGATGCAAAAGAGTTAAGAAGTTCAAACAGACTTGCCAAAGCTCCACTACAGCGAATTACATAAATAAGGAAGTGACGGAACTCGGATTTCAGGCGGTGCTTCAAATTCGTGGAATGGGCGAATTCATTGGTGTCGAGCTTGTGAAGAAGCGAGAGGATACCTATACATACGGCTGGTTTCTCATTCGTTCGCCGGAGCAGATTTGGGGGATTTTGAAATGACAGATGAAGAATTGCTCGACGTTTATGTAGCGATGATTGCTGGATATGTCAAGACCGACAAGATGGCGGCCGCTATCTTGGAACGTTCCGATGTGGATGACGAATTTCGTACATTCCTGGCCGCGCTTTACAAGGCACTCGAGCTGCAGCGAAAAATTTCAAAGGAGAAAAAAGAAAAATGATTAAAGATTCTGGAGATCGTACTGAGTTTGAAACCGGTGCAAAGCGTGATATGCATACAGGAAAGGGTAGGATGGATCTTCTGCCTTGGTACGGCATCATGGAAGTCAGCAAGCACTGCGAGGAAGGTGCCCTGAAGTACGGCGAGCACAACGTGGACAAGGGCATCCCTCTGCATTCGCTGCTGGACAGTGCTGCTCGGCATCTGGCGAAGTACATGGTCGGTATGGATGACGAGGACCACCTGCGCGCTGCCTGCTGGAATCTGCTCTGGGCTTTGAATCAGCGGGTGACGCACCCGGAGTTGGATGATCGTTATGAGATCAAGATGAAAGAAGCATTGGAGGATGAGTCGCTTATCACACTTATCTGTAGTTCCTGTGGTATGCATTTTGAAGCGCCGACCGAGTGGTGGGTCCGCAAAAGATCACAGTATACCAATATTCCAGACGGAGCGATGACGACTTGCCCTCATTGTGGGAATGTAACAATCGTTTGGGAGGTAAAATCCGATGAATGATTGGATGCGCGAAGTGGACTATGCGACCTACTGCCCGAAGTGCAAGAACTTCAAGGTGCTGGAGACAGACGAGCCGTGCAACGAGTGCCTGACGGAGTGTGCGCGGGAGGGTAGCAAGAAGCCGGTGAAGTTCGAGGAGAAGACGCGAAAATAACGGACTCCTTTATGAGATGATTAGTCTCAAAATTATATTTTGGAGGTACGAACTATGATTGTTCTGAACATCAAATGCAAGAATCATGAGGAAATGGCTAAATTTCGTGACCGTATGTGCGAGGCTTTGGTTGGCTCACCTGCATTCATCAAGAATGAAATTGCAGTGTGTGACTTTACAGACCTTGATAAGGCGTTTTCGGTATTTATTGGCAATTCCAATGACCATGATGTGGAATATGACTTAGTAGATAAAGATTTTATGGAACGATAATACGAACTAATCATTAAGGCATTGAGCCGTGGAGAAATCTGCGGCTCTTTATTTTTATCATTGAATGGAGATGTTTGTATGCAACGCATGAACATTAAATGCTGCCATTGTGGGGACTATACCCCATTTATCACAGAGGAGAACATTGAAGTTATTCCTCAAGTTAATCTCACAAGAGCTGATATGGATATTTTGGACGATATCGCGGACACATTAGCGGAATGCGGTTACTCTGGTATGTGCGGTTTCTTACACTGGGTTCAGAGCGAAGTGACCAAAATTATAGAGTATCAGGAGGAACGGTGAACGCTAAATGATATTTGCTGAAGAGGATTTGAACTCTTTGAATGCTATTGCTGGACTATTGGCTTCATTCGGGTTGGATAGTCAGGCTGGCTGTGTGCTTTATATTCAGCATAAAATCGCAAAGACCATGGAGGCTGACGAAAAGAAATGCAGAAATGAGAAACATGTCTAAGAAAACCTGGAAGCTCCGGGTTTGGAATCACATGACCGAGATGCAGAAGCTGGATATTCTGCTGAAGCATGCTAAGGTTCCGCATACTTATGGAAGTCGTTGGCCAGAGATAGACAGACCAGACTGTCAGGAGTGTCTTCCGGGCGGACGACACGATGGCGGTGAGCAAATCGTTGCATATGATGCTGCTGGAAATCGTATCTGGGATGGCATTTGGGGTTGGGGCTCTTATGGCTTTGAGCAGGGGCTTATCGAGGTGATGGGTGCGCAGCTGCTTGGCCATGATGATGTTGAGGGCTGGCTCACGGCTCGCCAGGTCACAAAGATGTGGAGGTGTAGAAATGCTGCGAAAAATCGCTGAGTATGTCAAAAAGATATTCCGCATGGAGCCGATTCCGACAACGGTTAATACCCTGTGGGAGGCTTTGCGGGATTTGGAAGTGGCTCGGAACCACTTTGAGAACTGCGACCCGGAATTTGTGGATGCAGCCATTTTTGAGCTGAACGCTGCGGAGTGCCGGGTGGATGCTGTGAGGAGGTGTAAAACGTGAGCGGACTATACGATCAAATAATAAATGATTTTTTGCAAGAGCACAATGTGACCGAGAAGGAACGTTTTAGAGAATGGATGATGTACTATTATGTTGCAAATGAACTTTCGCTAAACCAATTGAAAACGCTATTGAAGACTGAATGGAAGAAGATTCTAAAAGAATTCATGGGAGACGAGTAATAATGAAACCTGATGTTTGGCATAAGCTCGGTGTGTTCCTTGGACATGTGTTTGGAACGACCGTTGTTATTTGCGCGTGGGCTATTGTTATTGCATTCACGCTGAAACTGCTGTGGTTTATCTGGTTTAGGATTTTGTTATGAGGTACACCAGATGGATAACTTTGAGCACTTTTCCAGAGCATTGAGCGCAATGGCCAAGGCTGGAGCGTACAGTGCAAGAGATATTCGAGACTACATTCCGTTTGATGCAAGCTCTGAAATTAACAGGATACTTATTGACAGCATACAAATGCAAGACCCGTATACTGCTTGGAACAGAGCACAAGAGTATGAGCATTTTCGTCAGGAACAGGAAAAACATCAAAGGATTTTGAACAGCTGGCCTTACCGTCTGGTTGCTTTTTTGAACGAACTAATTGACGCTATTTTGAATGACATTGATATTATGGGGGACTTTTTATGAAAATCATTGAACCTAAGTACGAAATTCTCACTGATATCTCTGAGGGCGGCATCAAGGAGCTGCAGCAGATCGAGCGAGTGGCTCGTGTGTGCTACAAGAGCGAGGACAAGATCACGCCGGATGGTGAGTCGGCGAAGAAGCTGGTGGGATTTCTGGTGAAGCAGGAGCATGAGGCTATGCTGGAGCATTCTCAGCTGAGCGTGCTCTTTACCTGTGACCGTGGCGTGGCCAATGAGCTGGTGCGGCACCGCATTGCTTCGTTTGCGCAGGAGAGCACCCGGTACTGCAACTATGCTGGAGAGAAGTTTGGCGGGGAGTTGAGCTTTATTCGGCCGTTTTATATTGATGTGACCGACACTGACAAGAAATGTGAAAGCGCAGAATATACGCCTGGCAGCACTTGGCTTGATTCCTGCGAATCTGCGGAAATCCTTTATAAGGATATGATCGCACTCGGTATGCGTCCCGAACAGGCCCGCTGCGTGCTGCCGCTGTGCTTGAAGACCGAGATCGTGGTGACGGCCAACTACCGTGAGTGGCGCAACATCTTCAAGTTGCGTACTCCTGTGGCGGCCCATCCTCAGATGAGAGAGCTGATGTGCCCGTTGCTGAAGGAACTGCAGAGCAAGATCCCGGTGGTGTTCGATGATATTTACACGTACTGGCCGAAGGATGAACAGACAGAAAAAGGGAGCACGGTGAAGTAAGCATGAAAGAAATTGATGAAAGATATATTGCCGCACTTGATGAGTTCGGTTTTGGAATGTTCCGAACTAAAGCCGGTGTAAATCTTTACCATTCTACCTCAACAGGAACGTTTATGATCAATCTTAATGGCGAGGACTTTGTGGATATGCTGGTAAGCTATGCAGAAACGTTTGACCCGAATACCTATGTGTCCTTGAAAGTAAAAAGTCATTCGGCAACGCAGGATATTTCGGCAACGCTCAAGAACGCCCAGGAAATCCAGATGCTTCTTCTGCGGCTTGCCATTAAGCTTGTAAAAATCAGTAAGGAAGTGGAGTAAAACTATGAAAAATCGTATTATTTGTGTTGTTGCATGTCTTGTGGTGCTCGTGGGTTGCCTGTGTGGTTGCTCTGAAGCTGACAAGGTGAACCAGAACCTCTCGAAGCAGGCTGACTACTTTGAAGCTGAGCGCCGAATCACGGTCTACAACGCTCGCACGGACAAGATCATCCTCGAAATGGAAGGAGCTATGTCCATCTCGAACAACAGCCACAGCGAACTGGTATGCACCGTGAAGACCGGGCCGAACGAATATAAGAAAAACTACATCTACCTGAACGAGTACACCATGTATGTCGTTGAGGACATCACCGGCACTCATACTGATCCGTACCACTACAAGCTTTACTTCCACACGGATATTCTGCCGGATGTGGAGGTGCGGTCGTAATGACTACATACGAATTTGTAGATAACATGGGTGTGCCTGTTTGGATGAGCGGCTTCGATGCTCTTATTGACGCAATTGATATTCTCAAAAGCGCTCTGCAGAACAACGAATCGCCAACCATTGTGGACATCAACCGAAAGCTGTGTGTGAAGTATCACACGAGCACCATTGCAATGGACAGGCTCCTTCGTCGGGCTGTAGACTATGCGGTGGTTCGGAAGCAGACACATGGGCCGCTTTATTACGAAGTGCTGGGCGATACTCCCCGGCAGGCGATGCCTTTGAAGCAGTTTTTGTATATCTCTGCGCGATATTTGATGCGGGAGGAGGTGCAATAAGCAATGCATGATATTTGTGGCATTGACCAAAAGAGTATCGATGATGGTAAGGTTTGGGTGCGCATTCGTGGCATCAATCCAACCATCCAGAAGCCTGTCACTGAAATCTCGTATGAGGAAACGATGTCGGCTGTGGTATTCCGATACAAGGATGAGCATTGCAAGCGGATGGTAAGCATCATCAACCTTGACATCATGATTCAGGACTGATATTCTTAGGACAGAAAGGGTGTGCTCTGGATGGGATTCTCTAAGGATCTGAAGGAAATTATCATGATGCGGATGGCGCTGAAAGAGAAGAAACGGCAGGAAGATGAAGCTGAGCGGCGGTGGGCTGTATTTATCAGTGTGCTATTTTTTGCGGCCATCATGGTGTGCTTCTTTATCATGCTACTGTTTGAAAATTTAGGCATTATCCGCTGAGAAGGGGAGGCTCTGGAGCAATTTCAGGGCCTTTTCTTTTTGATGTCAAGATTTGTCAAAGATTGTCACGGTGTGAATTTTTGGCCATTTTTTCTCGCGGAAGTTGTGTCAATATTTGTCAATGCGTGAAAAAACGGCGATTTTATGGCCAAAAACCCACTTCGTGGCCAAAAATTTTTGCAAAAATGGCCACAACATTTTACGTGGTTACGCTAAAAATATGCATTTTGGCCAAAAACCCACTTTTTTTCTTAAATTGATAAAAAAAAATTAAAAATTTTATATATAGTAGTTGGAATAAAAAATGGGTTTTTGGCCACAGCGAGTTTTCTGCTCGAATTGGCCAAGAGGGCCACTCACTTTCACCTTGTAAAAGAACATCAAAAACTATATAATTGATTTATGAGGTGTAAAGTTATGAAGAAGCGCGAAATTCCGTTTATGGCCCAGTATGAGAACGAGTTTGGTTATCACGAGTGGACTACGCTGGACAGCGCAAACAATCTGGTGCGCTGCTACTACAACGGCGATACAGAGCTTCATGTGAAAGAACCCTGGTGCGAGTGCGGCATCAGGATGAGAAAGATGCGGAATCAGGAAAAGTGGCGTTGCCCGATTTGCGGCAAGGTCTATGATATTTCTGACATTGACTGGCCGATGCCCTATTGGGATGACGAGGCTGGTCTGAAGAATGATTATGGTGAATACATGTACCCGGATGCCGAGAAGCGTGCAGGTCCTCCCGAAGTGTACGAGGATGCACCCTTTACATGGTATCTGTAAGGTGAAACTTTAAGGATTGCCACAAACGTGACAATCCTTATATTTTTACCAAACCTTGACACGTATTACCAAAAATCCCCGCGTAAATTTCTTGCTCTTTTATGGGAGGAACAGTGTGCGTAAAAACATGCTGTTCCTCTTTTATTTTTGGAGGTTTGTATGCTAGAGAACAAATTCAAAACAGGATTGGTGAAAGACCTGAAAAAACGCTTTCCCGGCTGTATGGTTGTTCATCTCGACCCGAATGAGATTCAGGGGATTCCTGATCTCTTGGTTTTATATCGAGATAGATGGGCAGCGCTCGAAGGAAAGAAAACAGGGAAGGCATCGCATCGTCCGAATCAAGACTACTATGTAGCCAAGATGAACGAGATGAGCTATGCCTCTTTTATTTATCCTGAGAACAAGGAGGAGATACTGGATGAAATGGAACGATCATTCGCGACTGCAAGGCCAGCACGCCTTTCTGGGAGCGAGTAAGTATCACTGGCTCAACTATGACACTGCCCGGATTGCAGAAGCCTATGTGAACTTTCAGGCAAAAGAGAGAGGAACGCGCCTCCATGCGTATGCTGCAGAAAGCATTGCGCTTGGGCAGAAGCTTCCTCGGAGTAAGAAGACGCTCAACTCTTATGTCAATGATGCCATCGGTTTTCAAATGTCCCCTGAGGTGGTTCTTTATTATTCGGAGAACTGCTATGGTACGGCAGATGCAATCCATTTTGCAAACAACTTCCTGCGCATCCATGATTTGAAGACTGGTCTGGTACCGGCACACATGGAACAGCTCTTCATCTATGATGCACTTTTCTGCCTGGAGTATGGCATCAAGTCTCGTGATATTCAGATCGAAAACCGCATCTACCAGAACGATGATATTTGGATTATGAATCCGACCTATGAGGGTATCGACCCCATTATGGCCAAAATCATCGAGTTCGATAAGATCATCACTGAACTGAAGTTAGGAGCTACAGCATGAATCCTGTAGAAAGAGATATTCGAGGATATTTCGGAATCGCATCCGAAGAGAATATCCTGGAACATTACGGAACCAAACGGCATTCGGGAAGATATCCGTGGGGTTCCGGCGAAAATCCGTACCAGCATTCGGGCGATTTTCTTTCCCGTGTTGAAGAACTGAAGAAAGACGGTATGAAGGAGAAAGATATTCTCCAGACCATCAACGATTCTCTTCCTGAAGAATATAAGATGGGGGCTACCGAGTTCCGTATGGCTCAGCGCAGAGCTATCCATGAGCGTCAGCAGCTCAAATATGACCGTGCACGCGCATTGGCACAGGATGGTCTTGGCCCCACTGAAATCGGTCGTGAGATGGGCCTTTCTGAATCCACAGTTCGTTCGATGCTGAAGAACGACAAGCCGGATAAATATACCCGAACGCAGGAAATCGCTGAAACCCTGCGAAAAGAAGTCGATAAAAAGGGCATGATTGACGTGTCGGAAGGCACCAATCTGGTTCTGGGTGTTTCCGAAGGTGATTTGGACGATGCTGTCTTTATTTTGGAGGCAGAGCATGGGTATCAGCGTTACGGCGTAGGCATCCGTCAGCCAACCAATATTAACCAGCAGACAAACATCACCGTTCTGGCAAAACCGGAGTTCGACCAGAAATATGCGTACCAGCATCAGAACGAGATTCAGTCCCTTGGCGACTATCATTCCGAAGATGGCGGTGAAACCTTCAAGAAGCTCCAGCGTCCGAGCAGTATGAGTTCTGACCGTGTTTGCATCCGGTATGGTGATGAGGGTGGTCTGGACAAAGATGGCGTTATCGAGATTCGACGAGGGGTTGCTGACCTTAACCTCGGAAAATCACATTATGCTCAGGTTCGTATCATGGTGGACGACAGTCATTATCTGAAAGGCATGGCTGTATATTCTGATGATATTCCTGAAGGCTACGATGTGGTGTTCAACACCAACAAGAAATCCGGCACTCCGAAAATGAAGGTTCTGAAACCCATTAAGGATGACCCGGACAACCCGTTTGGTGCAGCCATTAAGGCGAATGGTCAGAGCACTTATATTGGTGAGGACGGAAAAGAACATCTGTCGCCCATCAATAAGCTGAAGGAAGAAGGGGATTGGGACACTATGGCGAAGAACCTTTCGTCGCAGTTCCTCTCTAAACAGCCTATCAAGCTGATGAAGCAGCAGTTGGACCTCACCATTGCCGACCGCAAGGCAGAATATGATGAAATCATGCAGTATGACAATCCGACGATTCGGAAAAAGCTGCTGATTGATTTTGCTGACACCTGCGAAGGCAATTCGATGACCCTGAAAGCATCTTCTTTCCCTGGTCAAGCAACGAAGGTTATTTTACCTTTGTCCAAAATCGGAGAGAGAGAATGCTACTGCCCTATATATCCTGATGGTACCCAGCTCGCACTGGTGCGTTTTCCTCATGCAGGCACCTTTGAGATTCCTCTTGTGACCGTCAATAACAAGAATTTGTCCGGTCGCAGGAATCTTGGCTCGGTGCAGGATGCAATTGGCATCAATGCAAAGGTTGCAGAACGTCTGTCTGGTGCTGACTTCGATGGTGATACTGTCGTGGCTATCCCGATGTCGAGCAAAGTCAATATTAAATCCACCCCCGCTCTGAAGGATTTGAAAGACTTTGACCCGAAGACAGCGTATGCAGTGCCTGAAGGAAATCCCAATGGCGTGCGCCTCATGAAGAAAGAGGAAAAGCAGAAAGAGATGGGGATTATTTCCAATCTTATTACTGACATGACTCTTCGTGGCGCACCCGAAGGCGATATTGCCCGTGCCGTTAAGCATTCCATGGTCGTTATTGATGCTGAGAAGCACAAACTGGACTATAAACGTTCTGAACGTGAAAATGGTATCCAGGAGCTGAAGCAAAAATGGCAGATCCGGGTGCAGGACGATGGCACTGAAAAATATGGCGGTGCATCTACCCTCCTGTCCAGACGGAAACAGACCGTCCGGGTACCTGAGCGCAAAGGAAGCCCCCATATTGACAAGGAAACCGGCGAGAAGGTTTATAAGGAGTCCGGCCGTACCTATATTGACCCAAAGACGGGCAAGAGGGTGCAGGCTATGACTGAAGTAAGCCTTATTTCCATGACCCCTGATGCACGAACCTTATCTTCTGGTACGGTCCAAGAGAACCTTTATGCTGATTTCTCAAATGAACTGAAGGCTCTGGCCAATCAAGCACGAAAAGAAGCAGCAAATACGAAGGGTATCCAGAGAAGTTCTGATGCAACCGAAAAATATAGAGCTGAAGTTGAGTCTATCAACGCCAAGCTCAATGCAGTTATTGGTAACAAGCCGAAAGAACGGCGCGCTACCATTATTGCAAATGCGAATATTAAAGCCAAAGTACAGGCTCAGGGCTTGGACTACAAGAAAGATAAGAAGGAAATCAAGAAGATTGCTGATGTTGAAATGCGACGTGCACGTGAGTCCGTTGGTGCAAGCGGCAGTAAGGTGAAGATTACGTTTACTGATCGCGAATGGGAAGCTGTTCAGGCTGGCGCAATCTCTGATTCTAAGTTGATGAAGATTCTGAACTCGTCGAAGTCAGATGAAATCATCAAGAGAGCAATGCCAAAGGCAAGCACAACCCTGTCTTCCGCCAAACTGGGCAAAGCGCAGGCCATGTTGGCCAACGGCTATACCTATGCAGAGATTGCAAAGGCTTGCGGTGTCCCTGAATCTACGATCTACGACAATCTTAACAAGTAAGAAAGGCTTTGAACTATGATTCGATGCTTTTTAACCGCTGTTGATAATCCTTATAGCCCTTATGAGCAGTTCGAGGACTGGTATCGGTTCGATATTGACAAGGGCTATAACTCATCTGGACTGCTGATGCGGATGGCTTACACCGCTGACCAGCTCACGGACGCAGAAAATGCGTATGAAATTGAGCAGGCTATCGACCAAATTGTAGCCAATGACCCGCTCAATATCTACAAGAAGCTCAAAATCGAAATCAAAGACGATGCTTCCGGAGAGCAAACAGCGTAAAAGGGGTATAGGGGGGTGCTTGAAAAATACACCCCCTCCCCAAATCGCGCCGGTCTTTGATTTTTCCCCGGAGGGAAAAATGAGAATTGGGCTTTAATCCTACTGCCGAGGTTTCAGGGTGTAGACTGGGCCTCGGTGGCTTTTGTAAGAGCTTATGGGAGGGTGCTCTCTTCAAACAACCTCCATTTGTCGTTTGTTCATTTTTCTTCTCCTTTCAAATGATTAGAAAGACACCATGACCGGCTCCCATAAACTCTTACAAAAGCCATTGGAAAGCAAGTAGAACAGGTATGATTCTGATAAAAACCCAACCCAAATAGAACAGAAGGATGACAAAAATGAGGACAAAGAAAGCTGCTTCTGAAGATGTGGCTCCCATGCGGCCAACATTGTCCCCGGAAGTACGAGAAAACCAGATGATTTCCCTGGCAATGGATCTGGTGGAGAAGCGACTGCGGGAAGGAACGGCATCTTCTGCTGAAACGACCCATTTTCTGAAACTGGCTACGGTCAAGTCGGAGTTGGAGAAGAAGAAACTGGAAGCAGAGAACACACTCCTTCATGCAAAAGCAGATGCCATCCAAGCAGCCAAGGACAATGCGATTCTTTACAAAGAAGCTATCCAGGCAATGCGTGAATATGGTGGTGTAGCAGATGACGACGAACCGCAGAACTTACTCTGAACTCTGCCAGTATGCGACCTTCGAAGACCGGTTCCATTATTTGCAACTACATGGGACTGTTGGCTACGACACGTTCGGGTTTGACCGGTATCTGAATCAGGACTTCTATCAGTCGAGAGAATGGCGGCAGTTCCGGGACAGGATTATTGTACGGGATGCGGGATGTGACCTTGGTTGCCCTGACCATGAGATCACAGACTGGGTGATACGGAACGGAAAGCCCATAAGACCACGCATTATTATCCACCACTTGAACCCGCTGACGAAAGAGGACGTGCTGGAGCACTCGGACGCGCTGCTTGACCCGGAGAACGTGATCTGCGTGAGTGACCGGACACACAAGGCCATCCACTACGGGGATGACACGATTCTGAAGCCTATGTACACAGAGCGAAGACCGGGCGACACGTGTCCATGGAGGAAATGAACACGCCAATTGACACTTTTCACAAGATACTTGTTATATAATTGTACGAGTAACAGAAAGGAGAAAATTGACATGCACCAGATAAGAGACTATAATATTATAAAATATATGGACTCTATCGTAGGAGGATGCCAAATGACTCTTGATGGAATTTTAAGCCCTTATAAAAAGTGCAAGAAATACTCGTTGAGTGCGGATGTTGCAGAGTATCTCAAGTACATTGGTGAAAAGCCTTTTTACATTGCGCCTTCATTTAGCGATGTGAAAACAGACCCTAAACTGTCTAGCCTAAAACCAAAGTTTGTGCTGCTTTCAGCTCCTGGAGCAGCCGGAAAGAGTGCGCTGGCAAAATATATCGCATATAAGTTTGACGCAATTTATTGGAACCTTGCAAAAGTGAAAGTCGGCACGAATAGCTTTGCAGGTTCAATTATCAGCGCTGTTGATGCTCCTAATTATTCTAACTTTATTGCCGATTTGAACTCAGGTAATGTGTTACTGGTAATTGATGCTTTTGACGAAGCAGAAATAATTTCCGGAAGAAAGATGCTGGATAGTTTTATCGCAGATATTAGTAAGAATCTTTCGTGTCATCAACTTCCGACAGTATTTTTACTGGCAAGAACTGAAACTGCACAATATTTGGCTTCCTTCTGCGCTGAAAATGGGATTGCGGTAGCACACTACGAAATTGGATTCTTTGGCGAAGAAAACGCAAAGGAGTTCATCGTTGAAAGCATTGCAGGGGAAAAAGTCCCGACAGCACCTGATCGCGAGTGTGCTGATAAATATTATAGCGTAATCAAGGGCAATATAACGAAAGACGAATGTGCGTCGTTTCTTGGATATGCACCTGTTTTGGAGGCGATTTCCGCCCACATTAAGTCTTGTCCGAACCGTCAAAAAATGATTAGTGGCCTTTCTAATCAGAAAGACTGTGTGTCAATCATTACGAAAATAATGGAGGATTTATTGTCTAGAGAGCAGGTTGAAAAAGCTATTCCTGCTTTTAGAGAACGCTGTGCTAGTTTACATCCGGAGTTTAACGATTGGGATAAGGTTTATTCAGCTGAAGAACAGCTTGTAAGAGTTATTTATTACATTCTCTTTCAGGATTGTTCTTATAAAAACTATCCGTTGAACTTTTTGCCGCCTCAATTGGTAGATGAGTATCAATCTTTACTCGATACTTTCTTACCTCAGCATCCGTTTGTACGGAATAGTGTCAAAGAGGAAAATGCATCTATTGATTTTACGGGGCCCGCATTTAGAGATTACGCACTGGCAAAAATTATCCTGAATAAAGATCACGAAACATTGGCGGATATGTACTTTGAATATTCGCAGAGTCAGTCCTATTTTCCGTCCCAGATTTTCTTTGACTGCTATATGCAGATTAGCAAGCGACAGATTTTCCCCAGACATATTTCTTATGTTTACGACTCTTTCAAGGCAAAGGCAACTGCATATGAGAGACCGTATTTGGAATGTTCAGAGATTCTCGGCAGTGAAACGGAAGATATGGAGTATGCAGCAGTTTTTGGTATGATGCCGGCCAAGAAGCAGGCGACAAAACGGGAAGATTATATAGCTAATATTGCTGTAATGGATGAGCCCTTGAAGTTTGAACAGCTCGTAAATGTTTCAATTGATGCGCCTGACATGGAAGTTTCAGTTGGCCGGGACGGGGTTGATTCTCGTATCTACAATTCCTCCATTGTATGCAGGAAAATCAATTGGGGAACTAAGCATATCAGTATTGAGTCTTATGCGCCTGAAGCAAGTCTTCTGGTTGCCCATGATGGTTTTTCGGGCGAACCGACGATGATTGAAATTGTAAAAGCGGACGATTTCAAGGTCACCGCACCAAACATCAATGCATATTATTCATTGATTCCCTACAAATATGATTTCGAGGACGCAGCACACTTTGATATTATAAAGTTTATTCATGGGATGCGGTGTATCTTCATTGAGTTTAGAACTCACAGAAAGGATACGCTGGCTAAATCTGCAGAGCGAATTGAATTTGTAACTGTTGGAAACAGTACAATAAAGCGTCAAATCTTAAGCTATTTGAAGGATTGCGGGATAATCTATGAATCAGCTCATCTTTACAAGATAGATGAGGCTAAAATGCAGGAAAAGCGTATTTTCTTTAATGCGCTGGCGCGAATGGATACGCAATTGATGAATACTGCTTTTTCCGATTTTTGTGAATGGCTTCAGAATAATAATTGATTTTTCAACAAAAGCGCACTGGCTTAACAGCTGGTGCGCTTTTTCTTTTGAAAAGGAGAAAATTCAAAATGAACAAGAGCGATTTTATGACCTATGCACGACAGCTGGTGGCAGACTACTTTAATGAGCACGCGGACCCGACCAGCGGCATGAAGCTGACCCTGAACGATGTTTATGTCGTCTGGTTCTCGAAGACTTTGCAGAACTGGAAAGCGCTGGTGAGCACTACCGTGGCTGACGGCATGTACTACGAAGTGACTCACAACGGCGACAAGGGCGAGACCTATCTGGATGCCTACAAGAAGTGGGACAACGTGTGCATCGTGGACTAAGGAGATAAAACAATGGACAGTATACTGACCTCGGTAAAGAAGCTCCTTGGCCTGACCGAGGAGTATACGGCATTTGACCCGGACCTTATCATGCATATCAACAGTGTGCTGATGATCCTGCGGCAGATGGGCGTGGGCCCGGCGGACGGGTTTTCCATCAGCGATGCGACGGCGACGTGGAGCCAATACATGGCCGACTGCCCGGACATTGAGGCGGTGAGAAGCTATGTGGCGCTGAAGGTGCGGATGCTGTTTGACCCGCCACAGTCGAGCTCGATCATGGAAGCCACCAAAAACCTTATCAGCGAACTGGAATGGCGGCTGTATGTGATGTGCGACAAGGAGGAGAAGTAATGCGAACTTTGCCATTTACCGTCGAGGGGCAGACCCTGCGCAAGGACGGCGACTTTGGCGGCATCATCTCCGGGAGCAAGGGATATCTGCGCTGTCGGCTGAAGATCGCGGACAATGACTGGCTCTACGCCAAGAAGGTGCTGGTGTTCAACGACGAATACGCCATGGCTGTGAACGCGGACTTTGAGTGCATGGTGCCGGACGAAGTGACCGACGGTAGGAGCTTCAAGGTGCAGCTGATTGGCCAGACCGGCAAGACCCGCATGAAGACAAACCCGGTACTGATCGAGCAGGTGACGTGATGGCAAGTGTGGAAGATGTGCTGGCCAACATGGCCGAGCCGAACCGGGAGGAAGAAGAACTGTGCTTTGTCATTGACAAGGACTTCCGGCTCATTTCGGTGCCGGAGCGCGGGACAGTGCTGGGTGTAGAAGGCGACAAAGACGTGAATCTGGTGCGCTTTCGGATGCCGCGCTACTACCGTGGGACCGACCTTTCGGATTTTGCCATCGAGGTACATTACGACAACGCTGAAGGTGAACGCGGCATTGCCCCGACCAGCGACAAGACCGTGAGCGAGGATGCTGTACGGTTCACCTGGGTGGTTGGTAAAGACGTGGTGTCGTCGAAAGGTACGGTATATTGTGTGAAAAAGGATGCTGACGGCACCATTGAACAGGCATTCGGAACGACCATTGGGACCGGAACAAGTCTGGAAGGGCTTGGCGGCGACGAAAACTGAAAGAGGGGGATGGAATGGCGACGGTAGACGAACTGCTGGCGGCGGAAACGACCGAGAGCGACGACGAGCTTTCGTTTCTCATTGACGAACATCTGCGCATCATCACCGTCCCCGAGCGGGGCGTCGTGCTGGGCGTGGAAGGCGACAAGGACGTGAACCGGGTACGCTTCCGCATGAACCGATACTATCACGGGAGCGACCTTTCGAGCTTTCAGATCCGAATCAATTATCAAAATGCGGATGGTGAGGTGAATTACTTCACGGTAAGTGAGAAGACCGTGGACACGGACACCTTCAGCTTTGTCTGGGTGGTGGCCGCAGATGCCGTGATGACGAAGGGCACCGTCTCTTTGTGGTGAACTGCTTCACAACCGACAGCAGCGACGTGGTGCAGAAGGCGTATCACACGACCCTTGGCGCGGCAAGCGTGCTGGAAGGCCTGGAAGTGGACGTGGAAGGCAACCAGCCGCAGATCGTAGACTTCCTGAGCAAGCTGAAGAACGAACTGACCGTTCATGCCGGGACCGTGCTGCAGCAGATGGACGCGTATGCCAAATCGGCAGAGAGCTCCAAAACGGCTGCGGGCAACTCTGCAACCAACGCGGCCAACAGTGCCACCGCAGCAAAGGCCAGTGAGAGCAATGCCAAAGCGTCTGAGACGGAGTCTGCCAAAAACCTGCAAGGGACCAAAGAGTATTTCGAGCAGGTGCGCACCATCACCATCGGTGCACAGGGCTGGTACGCCACGCCGGAAGCCCTCAAAGCCGCTGTGCCGGTGGGCGAAAACGGCTGGTGGGCGGTCGTGGGTACTACAGACACAATCTGGACGTGGGACGGTGACACCGGCGCGTGGGTCGATACCCGCAAAGAGGTGGACCTGTCAGACTACCTGACGCAGGACCAGATCAGGAAGCTGCTTGAGCAGTACATGCCCCTTCGCCCCGCCACTGCTTCCGTTCTAGGTGGCGTTAAGGTGGGCGGCGGTCTGAGCGTGGCGGCAGACGGCACGCTGAGTGCCAACATCGTGACAAGTACCGCAGAGCCGCCCGCAGACCTGAGCGCGTACCCGGACGGAACACTGTGGATCGTCTACAAGGATGCTGCATCAGACGAGGCGGTGGACGCGGACGGCGTGCCGGAGGAGGGCTGACCATGAGCGGATACATCCTGACCGGGGGCAGCCGCAAAGAGGTCAAGTCCCTGCACACCATCGCGGGCGGCGCTGCACGCATAGTGGACAAGGCATACACTCTGACCGGCGGTAATGCAAGGCTGTGGTATCAGCGCGGCACTCCGCTGGGCAATCTGGCCGTGGGCAGCACGGTCAAAATCGCCGTGGACGGCAAGGACTACGACTGGCTGGTGGTGCATCAGGGCCTGCCCGGCAGCATGTACGATGCAAGCTGTAACGGGACGTGGCTGCTGATGGAGGACATTTACACAAATATGCAATTCGACAGCAGTAAAAATAATTTGTTCGTCAGCTCTCCCATTTTGCAGTACATCAATACGACGTTTCACGACGCCATCGACGCAAATGTCCGAAAACTGATAAAAGTAGCCACAATACCGTATATGGCCCAAAATAACAGCACTACCGCATCCAGCGGAGGTTTGCGGGCAGGGGTCTTTTTGCTATCCATGACGGAGGTTGGCTTTGTTGGCGGCGCGGCCATCAAGATGCCAATCGAAGGCGCAAAACTTAGATATTTCAATGGTCACGGCAGAGAAGCTTACTTCAACGGTACTGCCGCCGAATGGTGGTCAAGGACTCCATTCGGCATATATAATAGTGATGTTTGGTGTATTGATAAGAATGGCGATAATATACGCGAATTATGCATCAGCTCTTTCGGCGTCCGCCCCTGCATGATTCTGCCGCAGGACGCGCTGGTGGATGATACCGGACACATCATTGCCGCAGATGACCCACGCACGCCACTTGGATGGTATAGCGTAGGCAGCACCGTTAAAATGGACGTCAACGGCAATAAACGAGTATGGCGCATTGCTTACAAAGGCAACCCGAACCCGGACATTTACGATGCAAGCTGCGATGGCGTATGGCTGGTGCTGAACACGATTTACTCCACACGAGCCAATGGAAACGACTGTCAATATGCTGGCGGGACCATTGATACATACCTGAACAGCACATTCCTTGGGCGAATTGACAAAGGCGGAAACGCCGCAAAGTACATTAAGGAAGTCAAGATTCCCTACACGAAAAAGCAGGAAGACGGAAGCTGGAAAGTGCAGATAAAAGAAAACGGGCTTTCCCGCAAGGTGTTTTTGCCAAGTATCTTTGAGCTTGGCGGGGCAGAAAGCCTGAGTCCCTACAAAGATGGCTCAAATCTCGGCTACTATGATGGCTCCTCGGCAACACTCACCTTGAAACAGAGCGGAACGCCCGCAGCATGGAGAACAAGAACCGTAACATCAGATGCACAATCCGAATTTTCCATTGACGCAAGCGGAGCGATTACGACCTGCTCGCCAACAGATGTAATTGGTGTTGTGCCGTGTGTTGTCATGAATCCTGATGCGCTCATTGAAGATGGAATCATTATTGGCGAATAAGCGAAACTAAAACTTCTGTGAACCTTTGAAAGGAAAAATTCAAAATGGCACTCTCGAACACGGCAACGCCGATCTACTACGGCCGGTTCCGGGAGGCCGTGATGCGCGGGGAGATCCCCGTTTGCAGAGAGATCAGCATGGAGATGAACCGGATCGACGACCTGATTGCGAACCCGGGAATCTGGTATGATGATAAGGCGGTTGAGGGATTTGTAAAGTTCTGCGAGAACGAACTGACCCTTACCGATGGCGGAGACCTGAAGCTTCTGGACTCTTTCAAGCTTTGGGCAGAAGAAATATTTGGCTGGTACTACTTTGTGGACCGTAGTATCTATGTGCCCAATGCAGGAGGGCATGGTGGCCACTACGAGCGGAAGCGCATCAAGAAGCGGCTCATCACCAAGCAGTATCTTATTATCCCTCGCGGTGCTGCCAAGACCATGTATGATGCGTTCATTCAGAGCTACTTCCTGACGGTAGACGTATCGACTACTCAGCAATGCACCACAGCGCCAACCATGAAACAAGCAGAAGAGGTCCTTTCACCGATCCGTACAGCACTGGCTCGGTCGAAGGGACCTCTTTTGAAGTTTATGACGGAGGGTAGTCTGCAGAACACGACCGGTGCAAAATCCGACCGTGTGAAGCTGGCATCGACCAAGAAGGGCATCGAGAACTTCCTGACAAACAGTCTGTTGGAAGTACGCCCCATGACTATTGATAAGCTGCAGGGGCGAAGAGACCGTGTGGCTACCGTTGACGAATGGTTGAGTTGCGACATCCGAGAAGATCCCATCAGTGCACTCGAACAGGGTGCGTCGAAGAACGAGGACTACCTGATTGTAGCTACCAGTTCAGAAGGCACCGTCCGTAATGGTTGTGGTGATACAATCAAAATGGAGCTAATGGACATCCTGAAAGGGGAGTACATAAACCCCCATGTGTCCATCTGGTACTACAAGTTGGATTCCATCGATGAAGTTACAAACCCCGATATGTGGCTGAAGGCAAACCCGAATCTGGGACAGACAGTCAGCTACGAAACGTACCAGCTGGATGTAGAACGTGCAGAAAAAGCGCCTGGTTCCAGAAACGACATTCTGGCCAAGCGCTTTAATATTCCTATGGAGGGGTATACCTACTTCTTTCCGTATGAAGAAACTCTGCCACATCGTCACCGAGATTACTGGCAGATGCCTTGTGCTCTCGGCGCAGACTTGTCGCAGGGTGATGACTTCTGTGCGTTTACATTTTTGTTTCCTATGGCAAACGGCTTCTTTGGTGTAAAAAACAGAGACTACATTACCTCTTACACGCTGTCAAAGCTTCCGCAAGCCATGCGACAGAAGTATGACCAGTTCATGCAGGAAGGCACACTACAGGTATTCGATGGTACCGTGCTGGACATGATGCAAGTGTACGATGACCTCGATAATTTTATTCAGCAGAATGACTATGATGTCCGGTGCTTTGGGTATGACCCTTATAATGCCAAAGACTTTGTAGAACGCTGGTGTACAGAGAATGCGCCGTTTGGCGTGGAGAAAGTCATTCAGGGCGCAAAGACCGAGAGTGTTCCTTTAGGTGAGCTGAAGAAGCTCTCCGAACAGCGAAAACTGCTCTTTGACGAGGCTCTTATGCAATTCGCCATGGGCAACTGTATTGCTTTGGAGGATACGAACGGCAACCGCAAGCTGCTGAAACGCCGTTCCGACCAGAAAATCGATGCAGTGGCTGCTATGATGGATGCCTACATTGCGTGGAAGTTGAATCGAGAAGCGTTTGAGTAAATCAAACGACCTTTTGATAGACCTCGCCATCACCGGTCATGTACAGTTTAGTTTCTTTCTTGGGGCTTTGGAGAGCATCGTCAGCAAGTTCCAGCAGAGGAAGTTCTGTCTTATTAGAAAGCTCGTCGATGGTCTTGAAGAGTTCGTTTTCGACCTCAGAGTATCCGCCTTTGGGAATGGACATACCAATGACCTTTACATCTTTATGCGCATCCTGAATGGTGGTGCCAAATGCGCTCAGAGAACGGAGCATGCGATTCTTGGAACTGGTGAGAACCTGCTTCATATCGTTGTGAATGTTTTCAAGATAGAGCTTGTTCCAGTTCTGGGAATAGTAGACCTCCATAACGCTGCTCATGACATAGAGCTGCATTGCAAGATCGAGCGTCTGCTTTGCCTGCAGAACAGCTGCACATTGCTCGGAAGGCTTACCTGATTTTTTGGAAGCAATCTTATCTTCCAGCTGGGTGGTATAAAACTCAATGTTCGATACTGCAGCAATTTTGGAATGCTGAAGGTTAGTCAGGGTGGCAGTACGCTGGGATTCACTGAGCATGATGGAAGAAAAGTTGGATGCAGCGTATTTAACAAATGTAAGTTCCGCAATCAGTTGAGAGCGTTTGTCATCGTTCAGAAATTTCAGTACATCGTCAATGCTCTTACGAATTTCAGAAAGTTCAGTGCTGATATGGGCAAGGAAATACTGGCCAGTTGCAAAAGATGCTACAGTGAAGATGTTCATGAGATTGACCATCTCTGTGCCTGCCTCAATAAGAGAAGCAGTGCCAACAATACGGCCATCTCCACCGACCATAACAGTGCTCAAGCCACCTTGTTTCAAGCGCATGAGAACGCCTTGTACACCTTCTGGGAATCGGAGCACATAGGTTTTAGACAAAGCATCGGCAGTGGCAACTGCAGGCGCAAGTTGGAGCAGAGAATTGAGCCGTACACAAGCCTCTTCCGGAAAAGAAAGCTTTTGGAACTGGGAAGCATCCTCAAAGTTGTAGGGGACTTCACAAGGTAAAATCTCGCAATTGAAATCTGCGGGACGCAGCTGAGAATCAGACATAGTTTCAGACCTCCTCCACACAAAGGAAAACAAATATTCATGATACCCATTATATCATGGGGGGGGTACGTTGGCAACAAAAATTAAGAAAAAGGAGGATGAAACTTGTACTATAATGACCAGATTTGGCACTGGGGCGTCAAAGGTATGAAATGGGGCGTTCGGCGCTACCAGAATGCTGATGGCAGTCTGACCGATGCGGGCAAGAAACGGTACGATCGGGATGTTGCCGCTAATAAAAAGAAGAAGGACAATAAGCTATCTACGGATGCTTTGCAAGACCCGAATCGCTGGGTTCGTGAAGATCGTGAACGGGCAAAATCTGTCGCAGATGCTGGCAGCCAAATGGCAGGTAACCTGAAAACACTGAGCGACAAGTCCATGAAGATTCAGTCTCGCAGGACAGAAAAGATGGATCTAAGCAAGATGACCGACCAGGAGATGCGGGAACGAATCAATCGGGCCATGCTGGAGAAACAGTACGACGACATGTTCAATCCGAAGAAGGTCTATTCCGGCCGGGAAGCCGTTAGTGATACTTTGGAGGTTGCGGGAAGCGTTCTCGCCATTACCAGTTCTGCGTTAAGCATTGCTCTTGCAATTCAGAAGTTGCGAGAGGGGTGAGTAATTCAAAATGGAATTGTATCACCACGGCATCAAAGGCCAGAAATGGGGCGTAAGGCGTTATCAGTACGCTGATGGCACATATACTCCGGCAGGACGGAAGCGCTACGGTGTGAACCAGAACACCAGCCGAATGGAGCGCATGGCGTCCACAATGGAGATGCGAGTGAAAGACTGCATGAATACTGCTCGCGCACAGGTGACGGGGCGGCAGTATGTTGATGCCTACCTGAAGAAAGGCACGACCTTCTCCCGCATTCAGACTTCCAAGGATTTCGAGAACTTTGCGTTCTATGCTACCTATAAGAAGGCTGACAGCGACAAGTACATGGGGCTCTTCGGAAAGAATCTGATGACGCGAGCCAACTACGATGCCAAACAGGCTGAAAAGCAGGCGAATGCTTCCGGCAGCGAAGAGGATTTAGCGACCGCTACTGCACTGCGCGACAAGGCCAACAACATGAAGGTCTATCAGTTGAAGCTGGAAACGGTCAAGAAGCTCAAAGTGCCCTCCGATGAGAACGCCAGTGACATTACGGTCGGATTGCTGAAAGAAAAGGACTTCAAACAAAATCTTGAAGCATCTATTGCCGATTCCAAAGAAAAGATGCGCAGACCTACCCAGCAAGTGCTCTTTAAGCAGGCGGAGAATGCACTGAAGAAAGACCCGGCTACATTGACCGCTTCCGAAAAAGTGGCTATCTACAAGGCATTGAACCTCTCTCTGACGAACCACAATGCACAGGAAGTAGCCGCTCAAAGCCGTTTCTATGCAGAACTGAGCAAGAAAGGCTACAATGCGCTGCTGGATTACAACGACAAGGAGTATTCCAGTTACCACGCAAAGCGGCCGATGATCGTGTTCGATGTAGATTCTGTCCGCTTGCAATCTGTGACCGAAACGAATCCGAAGGTAGTGGACAAGCTGTATATGCGCTACAATGCGGAGCGAATTGCCAAGGAAGTTGGAGCAAATACCATTGGCTATGTTTCCAAGTGGGGTAACAAGACCGTTTCTGAGTGCACCGCTTACATGGAATGCAAGATGAATGACTATTTGAGTTAAGGAGATGAGAAAATGTGGCAGTGGAATGATGGCACCGGCGAACTTTACCACTATGGTGTCAAAGGCATGAAGTGGGGTGTGCGCAAAGCACGTCCGCAAACTGCTA
>ULRH01043295.1_pt1 | contig 26893 bp, 18 predicted proteins | sample 1955271 | NCBI WGS metagenome assembly ULRH01 (sample SAMEA4835677, study PRJEB28245) | human gut metagenome | biome: gut microbiome; material: fecal sample | place: Denmark | collected 2008 | reverse complement strand
TCGGGCCCAAGCTAAACAATCCCCCATATTCATCGGGTGAGCCGCTTTTTTCCTTACTGCAAGACACGGGCAACCCCGGACAGAGATACCCTTATAAGTTGTGTCTCCGTCCGGGGTTGTCATCAAGTGATATTTTCAATATATCTCGGTTACTGCTTCGTCTCCTGCAAGGCCTGCTTCGAGCGCATGGCAGCTATGGCACGTGCCTTCTTATTCACATCGTTCAGATTATCCTTACGGTAATAAGAACGCGAGCCGTACCGGTCGGTAAGGACAAGGGAGTCGTTGCCTAGATAATCAATAGAACACGTATCATATTTCAGATCGGTAAGTGTCGACTTCCCATCATCCGAGAAATGCGGTGTACCACTCGTCATTACAAAGTTGCCGTTAAGGATATGCCATTCGGAGAAATAGCCCAACGGCGGATAGACCACAGGCGACTCTTCGGCCAGGGAATTCGACTCCTGCACATAGCCTACGCTCTGTGCCACCCAATGGCGCTTCAGATAGAAGCCGTATTCACGAGGGATCATAAAAGTCTCTTTGATCGAATCGGACAGCTCATTCATCAGCTGTGTCTGCAGACGCTTAGGCATCTTTTCAAAATCGCGCATCTTCGGCATGACGATATAGCACCATATACCACGTAACTGATCGAGGTCAATAACAATGTCAGCCACCATTGAATCCTTAGCGTTGGGCACTACACATATCCAGTCGCCTGTCTTCAGCTTGCCAAGCACCTTACGGCGGCGTGTTGCCTCAATGACATTGTATTTCACGGGATCACCTCCGCCCTCAGGCAGCAGAACGACAACAGAGTCCGTGCAGCCTTCACATGCCAGACCGTAGACAGAGCGGTCACCCTCTAGACGTGACTGCGCCATCGCCTTGAGCATAGCAGCATTAGTATCCTGCTTCTTATGACCACAGGCAGTGAAAAGAATCATGATCAGGAGAAGCGGCAAAAATATCTTCTTTATCATCCGATGTATCTATTGGTAGACGTATCTATTTGTATGCAAAGATAGTTATTAATCTTAAAAAAGCATGCATGAACATGTCATTTTGAATTTTTTTATCTAATTTTGCAGCCGTGCACGGCGGAAGGCCTCTTATCCACTCCCTCTAAGAAGAGGAACGCAGAAAAGATAGGCTTTCCCATGAGCACACCTTCGGGTATCAGAAAACAAGGTTAAAAAGCAATATGAAGAAGAAGATTCAGTTCAGTCTCGTCTACCGAGACATGTGGCAGAGCTCCGGTAAGTTCCAGCCACGCAAGGATCAGTTAGAACGCGTAGCACCCGCCATCATCGAGATGGGTTGCTTCTCCCGTGTGGAGACCAACGGCGGTGCCTTCGAGCAGGTGAACCTGCTGGCCGGCGACAACCCCAATGAGGCCGTGCGTGCCTTCTGCAAGCCTTTCAATGAGGCCGGCATCAAGACACACATGCTCGACCGTGGTCTGAACGCCCTCCGCATGTATCCCGTGCCCGACGATGTACGCGCCATGATGTATCGTGTGAAGCACGCACAGGGCGTGGACATCACCCGTATCTTTGACGGTCTGAACGACATCCGAAACATCGTTCCGTCTATCAAATGGGCCAAGGAAGGCGGTATGACCCCGCAGGGTACCCTCTGCATCACCACCTCACCTGTCCACACCGTAGACTACTACAGCAAACTGGCTGACGAAGAGATCGCTGCCGGTGCAGAAGAGATCTGTCTGAAGGATATGGCCGGTATCGGCCAGCCCGCCTTCCTCGGTCAGCTGACCAAGAAGATCCGCGAGAACCATCCCGATATCATCATCGAATATCACGGTCACTCCGGCCCCGGTCTGAGCATGGCCTCTATCCTTGAGGTATGTAACAACGGCGCCGACATCATCGACACGGCTATCGAGCCTCTGTCATGGGGTAAGGTACATCCCGATGTGATCAGTGTACGGAGCATGCTCAAGCACGAAGGCTTCGACGTGCCCGACATCAACATGGGTGCTTATATGAAAGCACGTGCCCTGACCCAGGAGTTCATCGACGAGTGGCTCGGCTACTTCATCAATCCTGCCAACAAGGTGATGTCCTCACTGCTGCTCACCTGCGGTCTGCCCGGTGGTATGATGGGTTCAATGATGGCCGACCTCGGCGGTATCCGCACCACGATCAATAACCTCCGCAAGAAGAAGGGTGAGGAAGAGCTGTCCATGGACGATATGCTCATCCGTCTCTTCGATGAGGTGGCTTATGTATGGCCGCGCGTGGGTTATCCACCCCTCGTAACCCCGTTCTCTCAGTACACGAAGAACATCGCCTTGATGAACCTTCTGACCATGGAGCAGGGCAAGGGTCGCTTTGTCATGATGGACGACTCTATGTGGGGTATGATCCTCGGAAAGAGTGGAAAAGTGCCTGGCGAGATCGATCCCGAGCTGGTAGAACTGGCCAAGAAGCAGGGACGCGAGTTCACGACTGCCGATCCTCACACGTTGCTGAAAGACGCACTGCCTGAGTTCCGCAAAGAGATGGATGAGAACGGTTGGGACTATGGTCAGGACGACGAGGAGCTCTTCGAGCTGGCTATGCACCCCGAGCAGTACCGCAACTATAAGAGCGGTCAGGCTAAGAAGAACTTCCTGGCCGACCTGCAGAAGATGAAGGATGCTAAGGAAGGTGCCAAGATGACTCCCGAGCAGGCTGCCGAATACAAGCATGCTAAGGCTGATGCTATCGTAGCTCCTGTAAGAGGTCAGATATTCTGGGATTTCCAGGGCGATGGCGAGGCCGCTCCCGCCGTAGAGCCTTACATCGGTAAGGAATACAAGGAGGGCGACAGCTTCTGCTTCATCCAGGCTCCTTGGGGCGAGTTTGTGGAGGTAAAGGCCGATCTGGGCGGCAAGCTCGTCGAGATCAACGCCAAGCAAGGCTCAAAGGTGCAGAAGGGCAATGTCATTGCCTACATCGAGCGCGACCACGAATAAGACAAGAGGAGACTCTCTCCTATTTCATTATTATATCGCCCTCTTTTCCCGTGAGGAAAAGGGGGCGTTTTTCACTATGGCATATCGTATTTTGCCGGCAACGGACTGCCGCCCTTCCTACCGGCCGGCTAAGATCCCGCCCCGGCAGCCCTCCTCTGCCTACACATCCATTACGACCATATCACCAACATCAGACACATGAACGCTATCCTATTGGACTCCCCATGGGTGATGGACATCATCCAACATTTTTATCCCGATGACAACATGCTACGCCATATCCTGCTGCAGCACAGTCGCTCTGTGCGCGACTATGCCCTTGCCTGCTGCCAGCGTCATCCGGAACTCCAACTCGACACACAATTAGTGGCCGACGCCGCCATGCTCCACGACCTGGGCATCTTCCGCTGCCATGCTCCCGGCATCTATTGCGAAGGCAACGAGCCCTATATCTGCCACGGACGAATCGGAGCCGAACTGCTACGCGGCATCGCCCGCGAGGAGGGACGCGATCTGGAACCTTATGCCCGTGTGTGCGAACGTCATACAGGCGCAGGACTGACGGCTCAGGAAATTGCCGAGCAACAGCTCCCTCTGCCCCCTCTCGACTTCTTGCCCGAGACGACGGAAGAGAAGCTCATCTGTTATGCCGACAAGTTTTTCAGCAAGTCGGGTGATAGAAAAGAAAAGACACCTAAACACGTGAAAAAGAGCCTGGCACGCTTCGGAGAGGCAGGACTGAAACGTTTCCTCGAATGGGAGCAGCTCTTCGGCTAGGCCGGCCACAGCTTCCCTACCGGTATAGCCGGCATTCAACACCTCGCTTTTATTGCGTTAAAAAGCGGAAATCGTGCCCTGTTTCCCTTTTTATTCCTTAATTTTGCACTCTTATGAGGAAGCATCTTTTCACGATACTCGCACTTTTTGCAGCCGTCTGCATCCTGGCCGACACTACTGGTCCTTTTCCTGACAAGAAAAAGGACCGGGCCTCTGCCGATACCATCATTGCCGGGAACGACTCCCTCGTGAACGACAGTACCATCATCTCTCCTGACGATACCACCCACATGGACTCGCTGACCTTGGCCATCTGGCACCACAACAAGGCCATCGACGACTCCATCCGTCTCGATTCCATCAACCGGGCAAAGAAAAACGGTATCGACGCCCCCGTAAAATATACAGCAGAGGACTCGCTCGTCTATCGCGCCGGATCAAAGACAGCTTACCTTTTCGGTAATTCGACCGTCGACTATGAAAGTATGAACCTGCAGAGCGACAAGATCCATCTCAGTCTCGACTCTTCGCTGGTACATGCCATGGGATCACCCGACTCCACGGCTGAGGACGGCATCAAGGGAAAACCTGTCTTCAAAATGGGCCAGGACACGTATGACACTGACACGATGTCGTTCAACTTCAAGACAAAGAAGGGCTTCATCAAAAATGTGAATACGCAACAACAGGACGGTTTCCTCACCTCACGCCTGTCCAAACGCGATGCTGACGGCTCCATCTATCTCAAGCAGGGCCGTTACACCACTTGTGATGCTCCCCATCCTGACTTCTATATCGCCCTCTCGCGTGCCAAGGTACGGCCCGGTAAGGACGTCGTCTTCGGACCGGCCTATCTCGTTGTGGCCGACGTGCCGCTGCCACTGGCCATCCCCTACGGCTTCTTCCCCTTCACAAAGAGTTACTCCAGCGGATTCATCATGCCTTCCTACGGCGATGAGTCTTCCCGGGGATTCTACCTGCGTGACGGTGGCTACTACTTCGCTATCAGCGATAAGATGGATCTGAAGCTCCTCGGTGAAATATACACGAAAGGATCATGGGGAATTTCGGCCGCCTCCAACTACAAGAAGCGCTACCGCTATAGCGGATCGTTCCTCTTCTCTTTCCAAGACACGAAGACGGGCGAAAAGGGCATGCCCGACTACAGCTCCCAACGCAGTTTCAAACTCCAGTGGAGTCACCGGCAGGATGCCAAGGCCAATCCGTTCAACACCCTCTCAGCAAGCATCAACTTCGCATCGACGAGCTATGAGCGCAACAACCTCAACTCGCTCTACAATCCCTACACGCTCGCACAGACCACACGTACATCATCCGTAGGATGGAGCACCACTTTCTCAAGCATCGGCATGACGCTGACGTCATCGGCCAACCTCTCGCAGAATATGAGCGACTCCACGCTCTCCATGACACTGCCCGACCTCAACATCTCCATCGCCCGCTTCTATCCCTTCCGACGCAAGCATGCGGCAGGAAAGGAACGCTGGTATGAAAAGATCTCCATGAGCTACACCGGACAGCTGAGCAACTCGATCAACACTACGGAGGACCGTTTCCTCCACTCCAATCTGATCAAGGACTGGCGCAACGGTATGCAGCACCAGATTCCTATCAGCGGTTCGTTCACTCTGTTCAAGTATCTCAACGTAAGCCCCTCGTTCTCCTTCACCGACCGTATGTACACCAATAAGGTCATGCGCTCCTGGGACGAGGCACGACAGGTAGAGAAGACCGATACCACCTACGGATTCTACAACGTGTACGACTGGAGACTAAGTCTCTCTGCCTCCACCAAGCTCTACGGCTTCTGGATGCCCAGCAAGAAGATTTTCGGTGACAAGATCCAGGCTATCCGTCACGTCATCACACCAACCGTGAGTTTCTCTTATGCCCCAGACTTCGGCAGCTCGCGCTATGGCTACTATGAGACTTACCAAAAGACCGATGCCGACGGCAACGTGTCACTCGTAGAATATTCGCCTTTCTCCAACGGACTCTACAGCGTGCCGGGTAAGGGTAAAACAGGATCTGTCTCCTTCGATGTGAGCAACAACCTCGAGATGAAGATCAAGAGCGACGATGACTCCACTGGTTTCAAGAAGATCAGCCTCATCGATGAATTGGGCGCCTCCCTGTCCTACAACATGGCTGCCCAGACACACAAATGGAGCGACCTGTCCGTCCGTCTGCGTCTGAAATGGTGGAAGAGCTACACCTTCAACCTCAATGCGGTCTTCGCCACCTACGCCTATGACCTTGATGAGAACGGAAATCCCTATGTCGGCAATCACACTGAGTGGGGCCGCGGCCGCTTCGGCCGTTTCCAGGGCATGTCGCAAAACATCTCCTATACCCTCAATCCAGAAAAGATCAAGAAGCTCTTTGGAGGTGGCGATGATAAGGACGACAATACGAATAAAAACAACAACACCGATGACGAAGGTGTAGATACCGACATCGAAAGCAATGCCGACGACACCATGCTCGATGCTCAGCATGCCGCACGCAAAAAGAGTGGAGGCGGCAAGACAGAAACCGACGACGACGGTTATATGCCCTTCTCCATGCCTTGGTCGATCACTTTCGGCTACGGCATCACGATGAGGGAAAATACAGGCGGTAAGTTCAACTACAAGACCATGCGCTACGGATACAAGTTCTCGCAGACGCTCAACGTCAGTGGTAACCTCCGTATCTCCGATGGCTGGAACATCAGCTTCTCTTCCGGTTACGACTTCGACAACCACGAGCTGAGCATGACCACCGCCTCACTGCAACGCGACCTCCACTGCTTCAACATGAGTTGCTCCGTCGTCCTGGCGCCCTATACCTCTTACAACTTCACCTTCCGATGCAACGCTGCCACACTGACCGATGCACTCAAATACGATAAGCGCAGCGGATATTCCAACAGCGTACAATGGTATTAAACCAAGGGGATCAGACGCGGATGCAACAACATCCTGCATAGCAGCAAGAGTTCACCCTACCTTATATATATATGAAGCTGCCCTTCGCTTTGCACGAAGGGCAGCTTCTTGCATATTTGACCCACATCTATCATTAGACCGACAACATTGATTTTATCAGTAGCCCAACATCTTCCATCATCTAGACGGTAAAGATGTCTTCCCCATCCCATCCTGCCAGTATCATCCATTATTTTCTATTTTAGGTCAGACCTATTGCCGATCAGCCCACCCACATTCTCCTCCGATAGCATAAAAAATCCCAAAAATCACTTCACTTGGGTAGTGTTTCACAGAGTGTGTCTAAATCAAGTCTGCCTCAGGAGCGATGATGCAAGGTTAATGGATCATTTAATGTCTTATGTCAAAATCATTATTTCTTTGTTTATCCGCTCGACAAAACGGACTCTGCAAAAGAGCCGGTCTTCAGCAATATGGCAGTTCCCATACTGACAGCCAAAGATTCCCAGGGGGCGTCGTGACGGCGACCACCTTTTTACTTTCAGATAGGTCTTTCTACCAAAAAGGCCTGTTCCATTAGTCAGGAGACAGAGTCTTGTCGCAGGTTATGTTAAGGATCAGTCGGTCAAAGGCCTTGTTTCTATGGCGACACTACCCATCAATATCAGCACCGGTTCTTCATTGGGCATACCCAGGACGATAGCCATTGCCCTTATTGCCGGGATGTTCACGCAGGAATTCACCTCATTCTGCCACCATCATGCTTCCAGGCATGATTTTCATCAGATTATGAAGACCATTTTCTTTCCTCTGCATGCTTACGAATAAGCTCGGAAATTTTTACTTTTGTAAAATCCATAGTTTGTATGTTTAGTTGTTTTGCACTTCTAAATTATAAACTTCCGAGCTGATACGCAAGTGTCGGCCCTCGATTTATCAGTCTCTCTTTTTGAAACAGCATCTATCCTCCTTCATCTGTACTGACCGTACCTCTCTCCTATTATCAGTTTTTTAACTCAAGATCCATTAAACCATAAAAGAACATAATTTAGATGTCTCTTGATGAAGGTATATCCACTTGCGAGCGTTTAACAAATACATTAACAAGATAAACTTTTTCATTACAAAATACGTCTAAACAAATAAAGCATTCAATCATTTAAAAGCTCATCATCATGAAAGTCATTACAACAATCCTGACATTGCTCTTTGCATTGTCCATACCCGCAATATCTCATGCCCAGTGTCCTCAATCCGGCTGTGACATACACCACTATCAAAGTCACAACAACTGCTCGCACGCAAATAAAAGACATCACCATCACAACAACGACTATATGGTAAGCAACTTCAAGGTGTATTACCGCGGTAAGGCCGTTGAAGGAGCCACCGCATCCAGCTTCACCATTCTCGATGAAGGATATGCCAAGGATGCCTTTAGGGTGTTCTATAAAGGGCAAAAGATGGAAGGAGCCACTGCATCCAGTTTCACCCTGCTCGGTGAAGGATATGCCAAGGATGCCTTCAGGGTGTTCTACAAAGGACAAAAGATGGAAGGAGCCACCGCATCCAGCTTCACCCTGCTCGGTGAAGGATATGCCAAGGATGCCTTCAGGGTGTTCTACAAAGGACAAAAGATGGAAGGAGCCACCGCATCCAGCTTCACCCTGCTCGGTGAAAGATACGCCAAGGATGCCTTCAGCGTGTTCTACAGAGGACAAAAGATGGAAGGAGCAACATCCTCAAGCTTCGTCATTCTTGACAACGGCTATGCCAAGGATGCCTTCAACACATACTATAATGGCAGGGAAATTTAAAGTTATTGCCTGGTAATTCAAGCTCCTTCTACCTCATCAAACACGGGACGTAATCTCGATGTAAACAAGACATACCATTAAGATTGACCGTCAAAGAAGCCCTATCATACATATTTCTGATTCGTAAGCAATGCGTGCTCTCGTTAGGCTTCTTTGAACGGTCATCGTTAATATACGACAACATCAATTAGCATCATTGAGTCAAGGATTTAAAGACATCTTGCAGTACCTACTAACTTCTATGATTAGGGGCAACGACTGTCCAAGTCTTAAAAATCACAAAAAAATCTGTCTTCCGCAAAACCTAAAAAAAATAAAACAGTATATTTGCAATGCCATTTGACCGTTAAGGACTTGGTAAGCTTGTCCCCGACACACATCGTAAAATACTACTCATATATCTGTTAATATATAATCTTGCATTCAGAAATAACAAGCAACATGATGTCAACAAAGAATTGGATGGTACTGATAGGATTAACTTGTGCCGCTTTCATCTTCAACACCTCTGAGTTCATCCCCATAGGCCTCTTAACAGACATTGCGAATGATTTTTCCATAACCGAAGCCCAGGCTGGATGGATCATATCAATTTATGCCCTGATAGTCATGCTACTTTCATTACCTCTTATGATTGTAGTATCCAGATTCGAAATGAAAAGACTCCTCTCCAGTGTCATTTTTGTCTTTGTAGGATTTCAGCTGCTGTCGGCGGTATCCACCAGCTATCATATGCTGATGCTGTCAAGAATTGGCGTTGCGTGTACGCACTCCATATTCTGGTCCATCGTTTCGCCACTGGCCGTAAGAACCGTACCGGAAAAATACAAGTCGACTGCACTGAGCACGATCGTAACCGGTACATCCGTTGCCATGATTTTCGGATTGCCTATCGGCAGAATCATCGGTCTGCATATCGGATGGCGCATGACTTTTCTTTGCATAGGAATATTCGCTTTTGTCCTCATGATCTATCTCTTGCTGACACTTCCGAAGGTTCCGAGCCGGGGAACGTTCTCATTACAAAAGCTGCCGGTCCTTTTCAAAATGCCGGCCCTCTTGAGCATTTTCATTCTTTCATTTGCCATCGCTACCTCCTATTATACCGGATATAGCTACATAGAGCCATTCTTACAACAAGTTGCAGGACTACGAGACAACTGGATTACAGCTACATTGGTAATATTTGGAGCCATGGGCATATTAGGCAGCCTTGCCTTTTCCAAATTCTACAATAAGAATCCTTATAAGTTCACAGGCGCCGTACTTGGGGGTATTTTCGGTTGCCTTGTACTCCTTCAAGCCGCAGCCTGCTGCAACGTGACCATCATCCTATTGTGTGCCTTGTGGGGAATGGCCTTTACAGCCTCCAACGTGGTACTGCAGGCCGAGACCATAAACAACTCACCAGTAGAAGCCACATCGGTATCAATGTCCATCTTTTCCGGCATCTTCAATCTAGGAATAGCATGCGGCACTTACATTGGTGGTCAGGTATGTACATACGCTTCCATTTCGGCCATAGGCTATGCGGGAGCCGTGCTGGCATTCCTGACATTTGTCTATTGGCATAAGATCGTCAGAAAGAAAATGGCGAAAAAGGATGTTGATCGATAAAGGCAAGCTTCTTTCGGGAAACTTGTTACGGAGCGCGATACTGCAACGCGCCAAAGTGCATTTGAGTGTCGTATTCTACACATCCGCCTTACCTTATTATATATGCGACACGCCCATGTATCCAGCCCCACCAACGTGTGTCACTACATCCTGCACAACCTCATCAGGATGTTTTTCTGATTTTGACAATACAAAAAGAGACTGGGCCATCACGACCCAGTCTCCCACATCCGTCTGTTCCTGCCGACCTGTGACAGGAACTCACATAATCATTATTTCTTTTTCTCTACCGTGTAAGCCACCTTACCGCTCTTATTGATGAAATAGAGGTCAAGGGTGTGCTTGTCAGCGCTGACGAGCGAGAAGCCTGGCTCACCCGAGCAGAACACCGTGCCGTCGACAGCCTTCACCTTCGGACGGCTCAGCGATCCGCTGGTGTTGACAACATAGTCGATGTCACAGCCCGCCTTCCGGATATGCTGGAAGTTGTGGATATGCCCGCATACATACATCGCCACGTTCTTATGCTTCTGTAAGATGGGATTGAGCCGTTTCTGCATGTCGGCCCGCTCTGCATCGCTCTTTCCCGTATCGGCATAGATCGGATGATGGCCGACCACGATCACCCAGTCTTCCTTTGCCTGCGTCAGCGTGCTGTCGATCCAGGCGAGCTGACGGCCGATATCCTGCTTGCAGGCATCGGGATACTGAATGGAGTCGTTGCGGTATTTGTCGATCAGAGGGGTCGTGTCGATGAGCACCAGACGTACGGTAGTGCCATTGTCCTCGATCACCTTCGTATAGTATCTGCCTGGCATCTCCCAGCGGGCCGACACCTTGGAATAGTCAAGGCAAGCCTGGGTGTTGCCCCGATACTCATGATTGCCACACACAGGATACCACGGCAGCATCAGCTCGGGATGAGAATAGATCAGCTCATAGTTGGTCATCCACAGCGGATCCTGCGTACTGCGTACGCCTTCAAAATGATGGACGTCTCCGGCAGCCACCACGCACTCGATGCCGACAGTCTCCGCCATGCGGCCCATAAGCTCGGCTATCGGCTTCTGGTCGTAGTAACCGTTACGGCCAAGATCGTTAGCTACATAGAAGTTGACGTCTTTTTCCAGCTTCGACCACTCGGCAGGAGTCTGTGCAAAGGCAGATGTAAGGGCCATCGCCAGCATGATCACAAGGACCTGTATTCTTTTCATTCCTAATTAAGATATAAATAATTGTTATTATAAAATTATCATCATCACCGACAAAAGCCGGGGATAGCCCGGCTTTCTCTGTATCGGTACATAGTGTCAAGTCATCACCGTTAGAAATTGATCTTAAACCCGGCATTGACCTTCACACCGTAGTACTCTACCTGCATCGTGCGATCCTTCTCGCCCTGATAGTAGCGGAGAGGCTGGTTGAGCAGGTTGTTGGCAGCCACATAGAAGGTGTACTTCGTATGCTTGCCCCACGTGTAGCTGGCGTTGAGGTCCAGATAGTTCGTAGCATCATAGTAGCGGCGCAGTGCTTTCTCCTCCTGATACTCCTCGTCATCCTGGAAAGCCGACGTGTAGTTGTAAGACAGGCGGACATTAAGGCCCCACTTGTCGAAGTAGAGCGAGGCGTTGGCCATGTGCTCAGGCGATCCGGGCAGCGCCTGCTCACCCTTGTCGCCGAAGGCCGAACGGACCACACTGCTGTGTGTATAAGTATAGTTGCCATAGAAACCGATACATTTCAGTGCCGGGGAGATAAATCCGAAGTCACGCTGATAGCCAAGCTCTACACCCAAGAGGTCGGCATCGAAAGCATTGAGCGGCTGCGACACACGCGCATCGCTGTAATTGCCGTAAGCCATCGTACGGGTCAGATTGACGATGTAATTATCAACACGCTTGTAGAACAAGGCTGCAGACACAAGACCGACACTCTTGAAATAGTATTCGGTAGACAGATCATAGTTGTTGGAGATGATCGGCTTCAGGTCGGGATTGCCCAGTGCGATCTCCACCGGGTTCTCTCCCGTGTCATAGGTCGTACCGGCAACAAGCCATGAATACTTAGGACGTGCCAGTGTCTTGGTGTAGGAAGCTCTCACCTTGAAGTCGTCATTCACATCCCATTTGAACAAGACGCTCGGCAACCAGTTGGTGTAACTGCTCTTCTTCACGCCTGTAGGTTCGAGCGATCCGTCACCATTCTCATCGATGGTATAGTTCCAGCCACTGGTATGCAGATTGGTATTCTCCATACGCAAGCCAGCCATCATCGTCAGGTTGCGCCCCAGCTTCTGCGTGAAACGCAGATATGCGGCCGTCACCTGTTCACGGGCATCATAGTTGCCCGACGACTCCTCGAGATCTCTCACGCCTCCCATGGCATCGAGCTGCTGTTGGGTGAAGGCGCCGACATAGCGCTTGTCGACAAACTCTGTGGGCTTGAAGACATCACCTACCATGAATCCGTCGCGGATCTGCATCGTCAGGTTCTGCTTCCACTCATCACCGTAGTTATCGGCATAGCCGTCCGTATAGTCGTACTTGGACGCATCGAGGGTCTTATGTTTGTTGGTGTACTTGGCTCCGAACTTCAGAGAGTTTCCGAACAGACCTCCTGTAAGAGGCAACTCGAAGTCTACCTTAGCTTTCCACTCGTTCTCATCAACATCCTCATTGGCATTACTCAACTCATCCACCTTCCAGTCGCCGACTGCGAGAGAAACCGGAGTGAGTGCATAGGGATGGCGTCCACCTTCATCGGCCATGTCGATGGTCAGTCCCTTCTGCTTCAGGGTGAAATAGCGTTGATCGGGCTTGTTCTCACTCGCACGTGAGAAAGAGGCCGACCAGTCGGTATGCAGACGATCCCATAGTAGATGCTTACCTCCAAGGGTGAAGTCCATGGTCTGCTGCAGCTCACGCCGTGCATTGCGGTCGTCGGCAGATCCCATCTTGAGCTGTGACTTGACGCTCATCTGTCCGGCACCGTCAGCCAGACCTTTAAAAGACAGCGCGTAACGGTTCTCCCAGTCATTGCGACGGTTGTATATGCCATTAAAATATATCTTGTTGTTCGTATTGAAATCGTAGTCCATAGAGAGCGAGTAGCTCTGACGCTCACGCGTCACATAGTACTGGCGTATATCTGCATCGGTGAGCACCACATTGCCTTTGTCGTCCAGATCATAGGTGTATTCGCAATTATCCGAGCCGGCAGGCGAGTTCTGATAAGACAGAGCAGCCATGATGCCGAACTTGTTATTGAAGAAGCGGTTGCCATAGGTAGCACCGAGGTTGAGCTGCATCTTCTCGCTGATCCAGCTGTAGCCTGTACCTGCCGTCACGTTGAACACCTCCCGGTAAGGGGTGTTCTTCGTCACAAGGTTGATGGCTCCGCCGATAGCGTCACCGTCCATGTCAGAGGTCACCACCTTATTTACCTCGATCGACTGTATCATGTCGGCAGGGATAAGGTCGAGCTGTACATTGCGTGCATCGCTCTCTGCCGAGGGCAGACGGTTGCCATTGACGCTCACGCTGGAGAGGTCGGGGGATGTACCGCGCACCTGTCCGAAGCGTGCCTCACCCTGATCGTACTGCACGTTAATGCCATTGATGCGCTTCAGAGCATCACCGATATTTGAATCCGGGAACTTACCCACCTGATCGGCCGATACGACATTCGTAAGGTTGAAGTTATTCTTCTGTTGATTGATGGCCTTACTCTGTCCGTGGAAGGCACCCTTCACCTCAATGCCTTTCAGCTCCACGCCGTCTGTAAGCACGAAATTCTGCTCGGCAGTCTTGTCAGACGACACGGTCAGCTTCATGACCTTCGGCTCATAGCCTACATACGTCACCTTAACGGTGTACGTACCGGGCTGAAGGTTAGAGAGGGTGTAGTAACCATTCACATCACTCACGACACCCGTGTGCAAGCTCTCAATGATCACGGAGGCACCGGGCAATACCTGATTATTAGTGTCAACAACACGACCCCGCATCACTCCGAGAGCAGGTGCATTAGGACCGGGGGCTGCCAATGTCACAGATTGGAACATCGTTGCCACACAAAAAAAGGCTAACTTCTTGTAGTCTATTCTCATAAAAATCTTATTGATTTGATGATTTGATGGGCGCAAAGGTCTGACTTTTATATTACGTTGTTATTGCACGGATTTGATGATCGTTTTAGAAAGGAGTTACAAAATCATTACAAATTGATATTCATAATGCAGTCCTATATACCTTATTAAATATACAGCTTCTGACTATGCCAGTCTTTGAGCATCTCTATTTTTCACAGTAGCACTCCTGCCGATCCGGGTATTGAAACGATCCGTCTTCTCCAATGGCATATCCCCGTCCCTTTTTCTCTCTGCGCAATCTCTGTGAAAGAGTATGGGATAAATTTTGCAGATTGGGAAAGTTTTATTATCTTTGTCGCCGATTAGAATCTACCGGCCCCGTAGCTCAGTTGAATAGAGCACCAGATTCCGGTTCTGGGTGTCGCGGGTTTGAGTCCCACCGGGGTCACGAATTGACAAGATGAAAAGATTCTATCCCTGAAGGAGTGTGCATCCGCATGCTCCTTTTTTCATATCTGCCGTCAGCAGTCTCCTACAGGTTGTAAGCCGACACCGACCGTTTCTTGTCCTATTATCATCATCCCTCTCTTTTCCACGACATATTTACGATTATAACCATAAAAAAGCGTCTTGTCACGCATCATCTCTCCACAACAAAACTGTTTTATCATTTTTATAGCAACGACTCTCCGGGTATGGGATATTTTTGCTAACTTTGCGTTCAGACGAATACAAATATTAAACGATATGGACATCACTGAAAGATTTATCAATTACACCAAGTTTGACACACAGTCGGCTGAAGACTCGACGACCGTACCCAGTACCTCCAAACAGCTCATCTTCGCACGCTATCTGAAGGAAGAGCTGGAAAAGGAAGGACTGAAAGACGTAGAGATGGACGACATGGGCTACATCTATGCCACTCTCCCCGCCAACACGACAAAAGATGTGCCCGTCATCGGCTTCATCTCCCACTACGACACGGCACTCGATGCCAGCGGCGCCAACATAAAGGCACGTATCGTGAAGGGATACGACGGCGGTGACATCGAGCTGTCACCCGGCATCATCTCCTCACCGAAAAAATTCCCCGAGCTGCTGCAGCACAAGGGCGAAGACCTGATCGTCACCGACGGTACGACCCTGCTCGGCGCCGACGACAAGGCCGGTATCGCCGAGATCGTACAGGCTATGTGCTATCTGCGCGATCACGACGAGATCAAGCACGGAGACATCCGCGTGGGCTTCAACCCTGACGAGGAGATCGGCATGGGTGCCCACCACTTCGACGTGGAGAAGTTCGGCTGCAGCTGGGCCTATACCATGGACGGCGGCGACCTGGGCGATCTGGAGTACGAGAACTTCAACGCTGCCGGTGCCAAGATCAAGATCCACGGCGTCAGCGTACATACCGGCTATGCCAAGGGCAAGATGATCAATGCCTCCCGCCTGGCCTGCGAGCTGAACAGCCACATCCCCGACACCGACATTCCCGAGACGACAGAAGGCTACCAGGGCTTCTACCACCTGCTCGGTATCGACAGCCGCTGTGAGGAGGCCAAGCTCAGCTACATCATCCGCGACCACGACCGCAAGCGCTTCGAGGAGCGCAAACAGTACATGACCGACATCGTCGCTCAGATGAACAAGAAATACGGCGAAGGCACCGTAGAGCTCGAACTGAAAGACCAGTACTACAACATGAAGGAAAAGATCGACGAGAACCGTCATGTTGTCGACATCGTACTGAAGGCCATGCACGACTGTGACGTAGAGCCGAAGGTGGAACCCATTCGTGGCGGTACCGACGGTGCACAGCTCTCTTTCCGCGGACTGCCCTGCCCCAACATCTTTGCGGGTGGTGTCAACTTCCACGGTCCCTATGAGTTCGTATCCATCCAGGTAATGGAGAAGGCCGTAAAGGTGATCTGCCGAATCTGTGAAATCACAGCTCAGGAAAACGCCTGATGGAGATACCGCATCTTGTCCCGGATCTGGCACTGATACTCATCGTGGCAGGAGTGGTCACCTTGCTGTTCAAGAAGCTCAGGCAGCCACTCGTTCTGGGATACATCATGGCAGGATTCATCGTCTCGCCCCATCTGCCGTTCACCATGTCGGTAGTCGACAAGGCCAATGTGCAGACATGGGGCGACATCGGTGTGATGTTTCTTCTGTTTTCCCTGGGACTGGACTTCTCTTTCAAGAAGATCATCCGCATGGGTATGGCGTCCGCCATCGCAGCCATCAGCATCATCTTTTCCATGGTGATGCTGGGCTACGCGGCAGGCTGTGCTTTCGGCTGGAGCCACACAGACTGTATCTTCCTCGGCGGCATGCTGGCCATGTCGTCGACGACCATCATCTACAAAGCCTACGACGATCTGGGACTGCGACAGCAGCGGTTTGCCCAACTGGTGATGGGCGTGCTCATCCTGGAAGATGTGCTGGCCATCGTCATGATGGTGATGCTGCCGGCCATCGCCGGAGGCGGCAGTCCTGACGGAGGCGAGATGGTGGGAACGATAGTGAAGATCGCCTTCTTCCTGATCCTATGGTTCGTGGTCGGCATCTTCCTCATTCCGCTGTTCCTGCGCAAGACACGCCGACTGATGACCGATGAGACGATGGTCATCGTGGCTCTCGGCCTCTGCTGTCTGATGGCTGTCATCTCTACAAGTGTAGGATTCAGCTCTGCCTTCGGAGCGTTTGTCATGGGCTCCATCCTTGCCGAGACCATAGAGGCCGACCGTATCATACGGCTTGTCGAACCGGTGAAGAACCTCTTCGGCGCCGTGTTCTTCGTCTCTGTCGGCATGCTCGTCGACCCTTCGGTGCTCGTTGAATATGCCGGACCGATCGCCCTCCTCTGCCTGACCATCGTCGTGGGCCAATGCCTCTTCGGCACCCTCGGCTTCATACTCAGCGGCCAGCCTCTGAAGACCGCCATGCAGTGCGGCTTCTCGCTGACACAGATTGGTGAGTTCGCTTTCATCATTGCCTCACTGGGCCAGTCGATGCACGTGATCGCGGGATTTCTCTATCCTGTCGTCGTGGCAGTGTCGGTGGTGACGACATTCCTTACACCTTATATGATACGGGGTGCCGTACCCGCCTATCAATTGCTCTCCACACACCTGCCCAAGCGGTGGATACGCCGTCTGAACCATCTCGATGCCGGACGGCAGGACACCGTAGAGACAGAGAGCGAATGGCGGCGGCTGCTACGGAAGATGACGATCAACGCCGTGATCTATACCATCCTCTCCCTGGCCGTCATGACACTGATGCTCACCTTCTGCCTGCCCTTCCTCCGCGGCATATTGCCTCACTGGTGGGCCAACGGCGTATGCGGAGTGCTCACGGTAGCACTGATGTCGCCTTTCCTCCGCTCACTGATCATGAAGAACAATCATGCCGATGAGTTCCGCTCTCTATGGGTGAAAAGCCGACTCAACCGCCTGCCCCTCATCTTCACCGTCCTGGTGAGAATCACGATAGCAGCAGCCATCCTTTTCTATCTCTGCAACTATCTGGCCCGCTTCGCCAACGCACTGGTCATCACGTTGTCGGCTGTCGTCATCGTACTGATGGTGCTCTCGCGCAGCCTCAAGCACCGGTCGATAAGGCTTGAACGAATGTTCATCAACAACCTGAACGCCCGGCAGGCGGCAGCGCGCCGACAAGGAAAGCTGCAACCGGAATTTGAGCACCACCTGCCCGACCGTGACATCCATATCTCCGACTTCACCATTCCTGAGGAGTCGCTATGGGCAGGAAAGACGCTACGCCAGCTACAGCTCCGCAACCGCTTCGGCGTGCACGTGAGCAGCATCCGGCGCGGACGGCAGCGCATCAATATCCCCAATGGCAACACGATCATCTTTCCGGCCGACCGCCTGCAGGTGATCGGCAGCGACCCGCAGCTGCAGGCCTTCAGCACGGCCCTCGTTAAAGAGCTGCTGCCCGAACAGCCTTACGGTGAGCAACAGGAGATGCGCCTGAGAAAGATCATCATCGGGCACAACAGCGCCTTCATCGGCAAGACACTGCAACAGAGTGGCATACGCGATCAATACGGCTGTATGGTCGTAGGCGTCGAGGAAGGACAGAAGAACCTCACGCAGATGTCGCCCGCACGCAAGCTCGAACAGGATGACATCGTCTGGGTGGTAGGCGAGAAACAGTCGCTCGACGAACTGAGCGCTGCCGTAAAATAGCAAGGACCTCCCCAGGGCATCCCGACTGTCCGGAGACTACCATTCCGCATCCGCCATACGGAAGACCTCCATCGGGAACCCGACTAATCATCGGGGAGGAAATGTCTTACTGATAGGAAAAGGTCGGGTAAGCCGATATAATAAATATTTGCGGTCCGACGACCCACTTGAAAAGAGAGGGAAGGAATTATTCTAAAGAATATATCCTATCCCACTCTTTTTTGTTATCTTTGCATCAAAAGGAAACGATAAAACTATGAATATTGATCATCTTCAGAAAAGACTCCAGAACACCGACGGCCTGACGAAGGCCCTGGGTATGGAGTTTATCTCTACGCCAGAGGCCGACACCTTGAAAGCCCGCATGAAGGTTGACGAGCGCAATCGTCAAGTATTCGGATTTCTCTCGGGCGGTGCCACACTGGCCTTGGCTGAAAATCTTGCCGGCGTAGGTTCGATGGCACTCTGTCCGGGAAAGATCTGCGTAGGCACTAATGTCAGCGGCGCCCACATGCGCAGCGTGCTTGAGGGTGACACGGTCACTGCCTATGGACGCCTGCTCTTCAAAGGACGCAAGCTTCACAACTGGCAGGTGGACATCCGCAACGAGGCTGGCGACATGATCTCCACCGTTCAGGTAACGAACTATATCATCACCCCACGCTCTATGTCCAAGACTGCCGCCAACACAACGGCCGGCACACGTGAAGAGAAGAAGAGCTCAGAAGCCGCAGAAGACCACACCAATCCGACGACTGATGAACGTACAACGGCTGAATAATCTACTGGCATCGGGCAAGGGACACACCGTCCTCTTCCGACTGCCGGAGGAGAGCCTGTGCACGATCGTGCAACAAACCGGCGGCGAGCCCGCCGTGCTCCCTTCCGTCGCCGAGCTGGGAGGTGAAGAGGGCTATGTCATGACACCTTTCGCTCCGTCAGCAGAGCATCCCATCCTGCTGCTCCATCCCGACATCCTTGAGCCTTTCTCCTTGGAAGAGCTGGAAAGCACGGCCACCTTCCTACAAGGCAATGAGGGAGCATCGGCAGCTCTCGACGCAGACGCTGCGTCCGCAGCTGCCCCCAACGGATCACAGCAGGAAGGAGACTCCCCACAGGACGAGTCAGAGGAACGGGCACGCTATCACCTCGACTTTGCCAATTTCCATGCACAGATCGAAGCGGGCCAATTCAACAAGCTCGTCCTCGCACGCATGTCGGAACGTCGATATCCCGACACTGCCGGCAGCAGACTGACGCCACTGCAACTCTTTGCACGTGCCTGTCATCTCTATCCTCATCAATACATCGCCCTCATCTCCCTGCAAGGTGCGGGAGAATGGCTCATGGCAACGCCCGAGCTCCTGCTCGGCTCACACGACGGCTGCTGGCATACCATGGCGCTGGCCGGCACACAGCGTGCCACGGCCGAGCAACTGGCCGACAACACATGGAAAGATGCCAGATGGTCGGAGAAGAACAAGCTGGAGCAACGGTGTGTGACAACTTACATCACACAGATTCTTGAACGCCATACCCAGTCCCTGGAAGTGAGCGCTCCCTACACAACGACGGCGGCCCGGCTGTTGCATCTGCGTACCGACTTCACGTTCCGGCTGCACGAACAGAAGCAGCTCGGAACACTCCTCGACGACCTCTTCCCTACTCCCGCCGTATGCGGACTGCCGAAAGAGGCCGCCCGGCATTTCATTCTAAGAAATGAGAACGTGGACCGCCGTTATTACAGCGGCTTCTGCGGCATGATACGTCCCCACGGAGACACCGCCCTCTTTGTCTCCCTCCGTTGTATGCAACTGCTTCCCCACGCCTTCCGCCTCTATGCCGGCGGAGGACTGCTCGCCGACAGCGAAGAGGAAAGCGAATGGCAGGAGACCGAGGCAAAGATCCACACCATGGCGCGACTGATAGAATAAGGCGCACACAACCAACTATGAAAACATATTCTGATCACGAAAACGTCAACATACTCACTGCACTCCTCACTGCCCACGGCATAAAAGACGTCATCGTCTGTCCCGGCAGCCGCAATGCGCCATTGGCCCACAACTTCGAGGTATGTCCCGCCCTCACGGTGCATCCTGTCACCGACGAGCGGTCGGCCGGCTTCTATGCCCTCGGCATGGCCCTCCACACACATGGTCCTGTGGCCGTCTGCGTCACTTCAGGGACAGCGCTGCTCAATCTCTACCCCGCCGTGGCTGAGGCATACTACCGTCATGCCCCACTCGTCGTCATCTCCGCCGACCGCCCTGCCGCATGGATCGGACAGCTCGACGGACAGACACTCCCCCAGCAAGGAGCGCTCGGCTGCTTTGTGCGCACAAGCGTCACGCTGCCCGAGCCACACAACGCCGAAGAGCACTGGTATGTCAACCGCCTCATCAACGAAGCCCTTGCCGGATTGCGACGGGCCGACGCACTGCCCGTACATATCAACGTACCGCTCTGTGAGCCCCTCTACCACTTCACCGTCCCCGCACTGCCCGACGAACGGACCATCCTGGAACGACACGAAGGAGGGAGCGCACTGCCCCGGCAACTGACCGCCGATCTGGCAACAGCGACACATCCCCTGCTGGTGATCGGCCAGACAGGCACGGCTATCCCACGACAGCTCATCGACCATCTCGCCCGCCACATGGCACTGCTCTACGAGCCTCTCAGCGCTGATGGACAACAGAGCATACCTGAAGACAATATCGACCAGCTGATCTGTCCCGACCAGATCGACCTCATCCTATATGCCGGCGACTGCCTCGTCAACAAACGTATGCGGCATCTGCTGCGCCAGTGCACGAAAGCACAGGTATGGGGCCTGGGATACGGAGACGCCACCCCCGACCCTACCATGCACCTCCGTGCCTGGTATCCGACCGACAACCTCATCAAGGCGCTGCACGACATCAGTACGTGCCCCACTACGGCCGACCGCCATTTCATCATAGAGTGGAACCGGTCGGTAGAATGCCGGCGCCGACAAGACGACGATGTCAGTACCGCTCAGCCGGCAGCGCTGGCCGTCTCCTGGTTAGAGACCCGTCTCAACGCCTATCCCGTCAGGAAACGGCAAGAGACCACGGCCGAGCCATGCGGTCCGGTCACGAGCGCCGACAAGACACTACCACCGTCCGCCGGACACACGACAACGACCCATGAGCTTTCCCAAGAAGAGCACACCCCGTGGGAGACGCTACATGGCTGCGCGGTACACTATGCCAACAGCACCGCCGTACGTCTCGGCCTCCGCTTCGCCCACCATTATATATATGTCAACCGGGGCGTGAACGGCATAGAAGGTTGTATGTCGACTGCTGCCGGCGCCTCCTTGGCCGCAAGCCGTACCGATACGGATGTTTATCTCGTCATCGGCGACCTGAGTTTCTTCTACGACGCCAATGCCCTGTGGAACACGGAGCTGACGGGCAACCTCCACATCCTTCTGCTGAACAACGGAGGCGGCGCGATCTTCAACCGGTTCAAAGGACTCGAAGGCAGTCCCGCCCGTGAGCGTACCGTCATGGCATGCCACTGCGCCACCGCCCAAGGGCTCTGTGAGAGCTATGGCATCCGCTACCTCCATGCCGACGGGCCGGACGACCTTACCGACGCGCTATGGCATCAGTTTGCCACACGTGGCGAACGGCCTGTCGTACTCGAGGTGTCACTCCCGCTCTGACCACCCTCCCCCGCAAGCGACTCGGACACCGGCAGCAGCCTTCCGCCTCACATCGCTGAGGACAAGATGCCGGGATCTTTCAACAGACATTTGTTCAATCACGATAATATCTCAAAAAACAACAGTTATATGGCAAGAGAATGGAAAAAGATCGATGGCTTCGACTTCCAGGACATCCTGTTCGAGGAATACCATCACATCGCTAAGATCACGATCAACCGTCCGCGCTACCGCAACGCCTTCACTCCCCGCACGGTGTGGGAGATGAGCCAGGCCTTCACCTACTGCCGTGACACGCTCTCCATCCGTGTGGTGATCCTCACGGGTGCCGGCGACAAGGCATTCTGCTCCGGAGGAGACATGCACGTGAAAGGCCGTGGCGGCTATGTGGGCAACGACGGCGTACCCCGTCTGAATGTGCTCGACGTGCAGATGCAGATCCGGCGCATGCCCAAGCCGGTCATCGCCATGGTCAACGGCTATGCCATCGGCGGCGGACACGTGCTCCATGTCGTCTGCGACCTGACCATCGCCTCAGAGAATGCCATCTTCGGACAGACCGGCCCGAAGGTAGGATCGTTCGATGCCGGACTGGGCGCCTCCTATCTCGCCCGCATCGTCGGACAGAAGAAGGCCCGCGAGATCTGGTATCTCTGCCGGCAGTACACGGCCAAGGAAGCCGAGCAGATGGGACTGGTCAATAAGGTAGTGCCATTCGACAAGCTGGAGGACGAGACCGTCGACTGGTGTGAGACGATCATGGAACGCTCTCCGCTGGCCATCCGCATGATGAAGGCCGGATTCAATGCCGAGCTCGACGGACAGGCAGGCATCCAGGAGCTGGCCGGTGACGCCACCATGCTCTACTACACCCTCGATGAGGCCCAGGAGGGCGGTAAGGCCTTCCTGGAGAAACGCAAGCCCGACTTTGACAAATATCCTCAGTTCCCATGAAAATATCGTTCGACAGCCGGCTGCTCCACTTCAAGCAGCCGGCAGGTACATCACGCGGCGTGTACACGGAGCACCTGAGCTACTACCTCCACACGCAACGCACATTGGCCGACGGCACCGTCGTCGAGGGCACCGGAGAGGCCTCCGTGCTTCCCGACCTGAGTTGCGACGCCATGCCGAGAGACCGCTATGAGTGGACCCTGACAGAGATCTGCCGCCTCGTAGAGAAGACCGGTTCGATACCCTACGACCTGCTCCGTCCCTACCCCTCCATCCTCTTCGCACTGGAGACAGCCTTCGCGCAGATGGACGCGGCGGCCAACCGACATTCTTCCGCACAAAGCGACCCGACGACGACAGCTCCCTGGGGCTACTACGACACGCCCTTCGCCCGTGGCGAGGAGGGAATCCCCATCAATGGCCTGGTCTGGATGGGTACGTTCGAAGAGATGAGCGCACGCCTGGAAGAGAAGCTCCGGCAGGGCTTCCACTGTGTGAAGCTCAAGATCGGCGCCATAGACTGGGACCGCGAGTTGTCACTCGTAAGACGCATCCGCGAGCAGTACGGTCCGGAGGTAGTGCAGTTGCGTGTCGACGCTAACGGAGGATTCTCACCCGACGTGGCCTTGGAACGCCTCAACGCCCTGGCACCCTATCACATCCACAGTATCGAGCAACCCGTGAAGCAGAAGCAGTGGGACGTGATGGCCCGTCTGTGTAAGGAGTCACCCATCCCCATCGCCCTCGATGAGGAGCTCATCGGCGTGAACATGCGTCCGATGAAGGAAGCGCTGCTCGACCAGATACGCCCTCACTATCTCGTGCTCAAGCCCAGTCTTCACGGCGGCATGCAGGGTATCAGTGAGTGGATCGAACTGGCCAAGGCGCGGGGCATCGGCTCCTGGATCACCTCAGCCCTTGAGAGCAATATCGGTCTGAACGCCGTCGCACAGCTCTGCGCCCGCTGCTACGGGCCCGGCATCACCTTCCCACAAGGACTGGGTACCGGACTACTCTACACCGACAATATTCCCTCACCACTCCGCATCGAAGGCGAACAGCTCTGGTGCAAGGAAGACACACACTAAACCCATCGCAGCCGTGCCTTATCCTGACGGATACGGCACGGCTGCAAACATTTCTGAGACAACAAGACACCTCCATTAACCCCCCAATCCATCATTCGAGATCCTCACCGGCAAATCGTAAGCATACGATGATCCCTATGAATCGTTTTGCAGCATCTCACTTACATTTTGCCATGAAGACAATACATCCTAAAAAAGGAGACACTCTTTTCCAAACGATTGGACTAAATTCATAATGACATTCAAGGGCATAGACCTAAGCGATCTCACTCCTGCTACTCACGGTAAGATATTATCAAATTCTGACATTTCGTAAATTTGCCACATCTGAAAATAAAAGAACGGGAGGTCACCTCACAGTGACTTCCCGTCTGTTAAGTTTCAACTATTAATAAAAAGAGATTATTACGTTTACATTTAAGACACAGCGACTTCAGCACAATACATCCGTGCGATTAGCTGGCCAAAATGGGTATGTCGTCTGAACCATGCCACACGGCCAACCCAAAGCGATAACTGCTGCATTTTCTGAACGTTCTTGGCCGGCCGACCCTGATAATGAGTCGCAACAAGGATGATGTGGTTCATTGACAGATCGACCATGACACGTACATCCATTGCATGGATTGCCGTCACACTCAATGAAGTCACCATACTTCCCGGCAAGTACCTTTCGTCAACGGCTGGAACTTGTGAGCGCAGTAGGTAACCCCGTTCTCCTCGGCCGTTTCATACCGGCAAACGGCACCGGCAATGGAATGGTCGAGACGAGAACCGTTGTCGATGATATCAGAGAGCTTATCACGGACATCTGCAGGCAGATACCTTATATATTTGAGCTCGATTGAAGACATTCCTGACGAGATGCTCGGACGAACGCCCTACCAATGCGACAACTCCTACTAGCCTCTTCTTGAATGTCGCTTCAACAACCTGAAATCTTAAGTTCATCCATTATCGAGCTTTTTCATTTGTTACCTTCAACTTGTTCAGGACACGGCTGCCAAGACAATGCCCAATTTCACCATGGCACCTTTTTATCGTATCAATGTTGTTGTCTTATGGGCGCAACGTAAATCCAACTACAAAGTAAGCCTTCTCAGTGCTTGGGTTGGCATATACGCCTGCAAACAAAGGCACGCTAAATCTTTTGGTAATAGTGATGTCGCGCGTGGCCTTGAGCGACACATTCGTTACAGCAAAGCCATTGGCGTCGGCATAAAAACTTGTGGCATAGGGTACGACACCTGCTGCTGCGGTCCAGTCGCATCCGGCAAGACGGAACGGGACGCTAAGCTCCGCATAAGACGAATAGGCGCGGTTGCCCTTGCTGGTTACACCATCGTTGCCCGCGAAGTTGGTGTACCACTGTATTGCGCAAGGACCAAAATCATATCCGATGTTAGCCTCAAACACATGCGACGTCTCGTGTGCGGCATAGCAGAAGTAACGATCATTAGGCGAATTGAACCAATAATCGGTCACACCGATGTTAAATCCACCCGTCTTATAAGCCAATGTAAGATCGAATTCCTTTGTATCCGTGTCGTCTGAAAGTCCAACATTTCCCCATGCTGACAGCGATACGCCCTTGTACGACACACCCAATGAAGGCTGTAGGCTGACATCACCTAAATCCTGGCCACGCCAAATATACTGACTAACAACGTCAGCTGAAATGTTGGCTTCTACCTTGTCCTGTGCCATGGCAACCGTGCTCATGCTCAACAATGCTAATGCCATAAGGCTTCTTACTTTAAACTTTACCATAATCGTTGCCCTTTCTTTAATTTATTAGGTTAATATTTTAATTACCGGAGAGTTTCTCCGAACGTCGAAAGTCGTACTTAGCATCAACCATTAACAAGCAATCGGTCATAACCAGCCCGTCGTTATTGATGCCTTCATGGGACGAACCCTATCTTACGGCTACTAACCGGCGATGCTTATTATATAATAAGGTATTAACATAGCCATGTCATCACCCACTTTGTATCTTTTTGCAAACATTCAACGCTATTCTGTGTTATTATGATTACTTTTTATCTGTTTTAATTTCTTTTTGTATGTTTCTTAATGCAAAATTAAGACATTTTGCTTAATATTTTTCCTTTTTTGTCTTACAATTATATAATTTTAGACACAAAATTTCATTTAATGAATAATTGAAAAATTATCATTTCAATTTAATACAAAAACCATATAAAATATTACTAATTGGCATTATCAGATATTCACCTTTGATTACCTAACTAAACTTTCGTTAGCGCATATACCTTCATCATACGACATTTGAACGATATATGTCGTACAGCATATAGAACCCTAGATTACGATCAATGACGCACCTCGTGGCCCTCCTGCAAACATCCCGTTCGTAAAGAAAACGAAGGGCATAAGCAAACGGGCATCTGGATACGGACTTCACTTCTTACTCTCCTCTACTCCCATCCTACCAAAGCATACGTCCATATCCCCCAGCATATTGTTGGTCACACGATTATTTCCATTTTCTGGGGGAATCCCTTAAATCTAATTATATATTGCCATATGTTTTGCCCCTGGCATCTAAGTTCAGATTTTATGAGTAACCATTATAAAATTACTCACTTACAATTAGTTAGGCAATCCCTGAATCCTTTCTTATTCCGAAATATTGCTGTCCGGTAAAACTTTCTGTAAAATTAGAAATT
>ULRH01046999.1_pt1 | contig 27014 bp, 20 predicted proteins | sample 1955271 | NCBI WGS metagenome assembly ULRH01 (sample SAMEA4835677, study PRJEB28245) | human gut metagenome | biome: gut microbiome; material: fecal sample | place: Denmark | collected 2008 | reverse complement strand
CAGCCGATGTCAGCCATCCTGTCAAACAGGGCCTGGTCCAGATGCTGTCGGTCTTCATCGACACCATCCTGGTCTGCAGTGCTACGGCTTTCATGGGCCTTTTCTCGGGCGTGCCCATCACCAAGGAAGTAGCCGGTGCGGCTTATGTCCAGAATGCAGCGACAGCCGTCTTCGGCGGCTTCGGTCCGCTCCTGATTACGATTTGTATGCTCCTCTTCGGCTTCTCTACGCTCATCGGCAACCTGTTCTACGTCGATAACTGCATCCGCTTTATCCACAAGGGGGCTCCGTCCCACGGTTTCGTCAATACCTTCCGTATTGTCTGCGTCCTCGTCGTCTTCGTCGGCGCCGGCATGTCCATGGCCGCTGTCTGGGATATTGCCGATATCCTCATGGCTGTCATGTGCTTCATCAACATCCCGGCCTGCTTCATCCTGGGCAATACGGCTGTCAAAGCTATGCGCGACTACCAGCAGCAGAAGAAGGAAGGCAAGAACCCTGTCTTCAAGGCGGCTTCCATCGGTATCGATGAAAGTACGGTCCAATATTGGAAGTAATCCTCTTGACAAATGGGGGAGAAGCCTTTACAATACGTCTATGTACAAGTAATTGTCATAAAAAATGAAAAGCGATGAACAAGACGGCCAGTGTCGCCTACGCCTTTTCAGCGAACCGGGGATAGTGAGAGCCCGGCAAAGGCCGTATGCTGGCGGATCACTTGGGAGCTGCAGCTGCGAACCAGCTGCCGGGTCGCGTCGTTATTGCGCGTCAAAGTGGCTGCTCCGGCAGTCAATAGGGTGGTACCACGGTGATTACGTCTTCGTCCCTTTTGGGACGGAGACGTTATTTTTTTTCACAGATTCAGAGGAGGAAACATAATGGATTACGGTAAGACTTTACATCTGCCTCAGACCGATTTCCCCATGCGCGGCAACTTGCCGAAACGGGAACCGGACTTTTTGAAATTCTGGCAGGACAACAAGATTTATGAAAAACGCTTGAAGAAACGGGACGGTGCGCCCAAGTTCATTCTTCACGACGGTCCTCCGTATGCCAATGGCAAGATCCACATCGGCCATGCATTGAATAAAGTATTAAAAGATATTATCCTCAAATACAAGACCCAGCAGGGCTGCTATACGAAATACGTTCCCGGCTGGGATACGCACGGCCTTCCTATCGAACATGCCGTCATCAAAGATACGGGCTTGAACCGCCACGAAATGGCACCGCTCGACTTGCGCGCCAAATGCCGTGACTACGCCCTGGCCCGCGTAGAAGAACAGAAGAAAGACTTCATCCGCCTCGGCGTCCTCGGCGATTGGGACCATCCGTACCTGACCCTGCGCAAACCCGTCGAAGTCGCTCAGATCGGCGTCTTTGGCGAAATGGCCAAGAAAGGCTATATCTACAAAGGCCTGAAGACCGTTTACTGGTGCCCGCACTGCGAAACGGCCCTGGCTGAAGCTGAAATCGAATACAAGGATGATAAATCCTTCTCCATTTACGTTAAATTCAAGTCCGTCGACCTAAACTGCCATATGCCGAAAGGCGCTGACCCGGACAAAGTCTTCGCCCTCATTTGGACGACGACGCCTTGGACCATTCCTTGTAACGTTGCCATCAGTGCCAACGAAAACTTCGAATACGTCTGGGTCCGCATCGGCGATGAATACCTGCTCATGGCCAAAGACTTGGTCGAACCGACCATGAAAGCCGGCAAAGTCGAAGACTACGAAGTCCTGCCGGACGTCATGACGGGCAAACAGCTCGAAGGCCTGGTCTTCAAGCATCCCTTCTACGACCGCAAGGTTCCCATCATCCTTGGCGACCACGTCACGCTCGAAGCTGGTACCGGTCTCGTCCATACCGCTCCGGACCATGGCCAGGACGACTTTGATGTCTGCAAGAAATATGCTGCCTGGGGCCTCAAACCGCTGGGCACGGTCGACGGCACAGGCCGTTACACCGACAAGGTTCCTGGCTTTGAAGGCCAGTTCGTCTTCGATACGAACGTACCGGTCATCAAGAAATTAGCTGAATTGGGCGCCCTCTTTGCCAAGAGCACTTTCCGCCATCAGTATCCGCACTGCTGGCGCTGCAAGGAACCGATCATCTACCGCGCTACGGAACAGTGGTTCGCTTCGGTTGACGGTTTCCGCCAGAAAGCCCTCGACGCTATCGATACGGTCAAATGGATTCCGTCCTGGGGCCATGACCGCATTTACAACATGATCCACGACCGCGGTGACTGGTGCATTTCCCGTCAGCGTGTCTGGGGCGTGCCTATTCCTATCTTCTACTGCGAAGACTGCGGTGAACACATCATCAACGATGAAACCATCGCTCATCTGCAGAAGATGTTTGCCGAAGAAGGGTCCGATACGTGGTGGATGCACGATGTCAAGGAACTCATGCCGGAAGGCTATAAATGCCCGCACTGCGGCGGTACACACTTCCGCAAGGAAACGGATATCATGGACGTCTGGTTCGACAGCGGCTGCACCCATCAGGGCGTACTGAAAAACGATCCGGACCTCGATTATCCCTGCGAAATGTACCTGGAAGGCTCGGACCAGCATCGCGGCTGGTTCAACAGCTCCCTGCTCACGTCGGTCGCTGTCAACGGCTATGCACCGTACAAATCGGTCCTGACCCACGGCTTCACTGTCGACGGCGAAGGCCGCAAGATGAGTAAATCTGTCGGCAACACCGTCGCTCCCCAGGAAGTCATCGAAAAATATGGTGCTGATGTCCTCCGCCTGTGGGTATCTTCAGCTGATTACCAGGGTGATATCCGCTTGTCGCCGAAGATCTTGAAACAGCTCTCCGACGTCTACCGCAAGATTCGCAACACCTTCCGTTACCTCCTGGGCAACCTGGCTGACTTCGATCCGGCGAAGGATATGATTGCCTACCAGGACATGACGGACCTCGATAAATGGGCTCTCCTGCGCCTGGAACAGGTCTTCGAAGAAGTCACCGACGCTTATGAAAATTACCAGTTCCACGTCATGTACCACGCTATCCACAACTTCTGCACCGTCGATTTGAGTGCCATGTACCTGGATGTCATCAAAGACCGCCTGTACACGGAAAAGGCTGATTCCCAGATCCGCCGCAGCGCCCAGTCGGCTATGTACGTCATCCTCGATACGCTGGTCAAGATCGTCGCACCGGTCCTGTCCTTCACGGCAGAAGAAGTATGGCAGAACATGCCGGCTGTCGAAGGCAAGGAAGAAAGTGTCCTCCTCACGGATTGGCCGAAAGCTCATAAAGAATACCTCGACGCCGACCTCGATGCCCGCTGGGCTCAGTTCTTGTCGTACCGCCGCGATTTGACGCGTGTCCTCGAAGGCGCTCGTAAAGAACACAAGATCGGCCATGCTCTCGACGCTGCCGTCACTATCTATGCCGATGGCGAAGATTACGATTTCCTCAGCCAGTGGCAGGATCAGCTGGCTACGCTGCTCATCGTCAGCGAAGCCAACCTGGTCAAAGGCGAAGCTCCGGCTGATGCCGTTGCCGGTGAAGACCATGCTGATATGAAAGTCGTCGTCGCCCCGTCGACAGCTGAAAAATGCGAACGCTGCTGGATCCACAGCGATACCGTCGGCTCTGACCCCAATCACCCGACCCTCTGCGCCCGCTGCGCCGCCGTATTAAGTGAATAAAAGTTGAATGAAAAAGGCGCTGTCCCATGAAGACAGCGCCTTTTTTAGCAGTCAGCGGCTAGCGGTTAGCGAATGGTTTTAAATTTGACGCCATCCACTAAAAACTACAAATGCTGAGAAAGCAACCTCTCAGACCGCCTTTGGCGGCCAGCTCTCCTATGAGGAGAGCCTTTCGTCAAACATCAAGTCTCAAGCCTTAAGCATCAAAGACAAAGAAAATATGAGCGATAACAAAAAGCTTTACAAGAGTTTTCTTTTTTTTATTGAAAATTTATGGATTTTGCTTTATAATAAACAAGTGTATTCATGTATTATACATTTGTAACATGGAATCATTGATATTTTAGGGTAGGAGGTTTTCTTTATGCATAGTTTATGGAATGCATTGAACCGCATCAGCCTGATTAAGCAGATCCTCGTCGGCTTGATCATCGGTATCGTCGTGGCCATGGCTTTCCCGGCAGCTGGGAAGGAATTGGCTTTGCTCGGCGTCATCTTCGTCGGTGCCTTGAAAGGGATTGCGCCGGTCCTGGTCTTTGTCCTGGTCTCCGCTGCCTTGAGCCGCAAACAGGAAGATCACGAATCGAACATCAAAGATGTCATCATCCTGTATCTTATCGGTACCTTTTTAGCGGCTTTCTTCGCCGTCATGATCAGTTTCGTCTTCCCGCTGACGCTGCAGCTCGACGTATCGGCTGCCAGCAATAAGGCGCCTGAAGGCATTGCCGAAGTCTTGATGACGCTCCTCAAGAACATCGTCGATAACCCGGTTCATGCCCTGATGACGGGCAACTACATCGGGATCCTCGGCTGGGCCTGCCTGTTCGGCGTCGCCGTCCGCCGCGTTTCCGAATCGTCGAAAGCCGTCCTCGATGACTGTGCCGACGCCGTTACGACTTGTGTCCAGTGGATCATCCGCCTGGCTCCGCTTGGCATCATGGGCCTCGTGGCCGACTCCGTTTCGTCCAACGGCATCGGTGCCCTCATCGGCTATGCTAAATTGCTCTGCCTCTTGTTAGGGACGATGCTGCTCTTCGCCTTCGTCGTCAACCCGATTATCGTCTATGCCAAGATCCACCGCAATCCGTATCCGCTGGTCTGGAAATGTATCAAGACGTCTGGGGTCACGGCCTTCTTTACGCGCAGTTCTGCCGCTAACATCCCTGTCAACCTGTCCTTGGCGAAAGAACTCGGTGTCAATCCCGATACGTATACCGTTACTATCCCCTTGGGTGCAACCATCAACATGTCCGGCGCAGCTATCACCATTTCTATCATGACCTTGGCTGCTGTCCATACCTTAGGGATTGCCGTCGACTTCCCGACAGCCCTTTTGCTCAGCGTTCTCTCGGCCATCGGTGCCTGCGGGGCTTCCGGCGTTGCCGGCGGCTCTCTGCTGCTGATCCCCATGGCCTGCAGCCTCTTCGGTATCTCCAATGATATTGCCATGCAGGTTGTCGGCGTCGGCTTCATCATCGGTGTCCTCCAGGACTCGACAGAAACGGCCCTCAACTCGTCGACAGATATCCTCTTCACAGCCGCTGCCGACTTCGCCCAGCGCGGTTATCCCGAACACCTGGGCGGCCACGAAGTAAGCCATCAAGGGTAGGAACGCCCATGTAGGGAACGCCTTTGTAGGGGACGCCCAGAGGGCGTCCCGCCGTCCGCATGTAGGGGCGCCACGTGGGGCGCCCGCCACAGATTATAATGAATAACGCAATTCGCCGTTCGCAAAAGGACCCTCGCATGACGATATTCATCATGCGAGGGTCTTTTTGTGTCAAAAGCAACCTCTCAGACCGCCTTCGGCGGCCAGCTCCCCTATGAGGGGAGCCGCTAGCCACGAGCCACGAACCACGAGCCACGAACCACGAGCCACTAAAAAAGCGTTGTCCGTCAGGACAACGCTTTTTTCCACCCTTATTTTCCGCTAGCAGCGATGCAGTCGTTGAGGTCGGCGACGAGGGCGTCGACGTCGATGCCGTGAGCACCAGCGCCCTGGCCGATGGTTTCGAAGTGAGCAGCCATGCAGCCAATGCAGCCGAGACCGTACTGCTGGAAGATTTCAATGATCTGCGGATATTTCTGAACGGCTTCAATGATACCCGTGTCTTTTGTAATCTGTGCCATTATGTGTATTCCTCCTTGTAAGATCGTATCCGTACTGTTTTGAAGGGACGTCCGGATTGCATCTATTATATCATACTTTTTTTCATTTGTGCGAGGAAATGCGCTTTTCCTCCAAGAGTTGTCCGTCCGGCAGGAAGCTGCGGAAGGTGAGGCTGTCTTCGCTGGCTTCCAGGCTCATGTAATTGTCCGTTTCCGGCTGGGGCGCGACGTATTCATCGAGGCTGTGCTGCTTCCACAGGCCCGGATACTGGACGTTGCCGGCGACGCCGGTGATGAGGTACAAGGGCCCCGATTCATCGCGCTGGAAGTTCTTGATATGGCCCCGGTCGCGATAGGTGTGGAGGTGCGCCGAGAGGACGGCATCGACGCCATATTGGTCGAAGAGGGGCATCCACAGCTGTCCTTCCGGCGAAAAGCCTTCGGCACGAGGTTCTGGCCGGCTGGCAAAGCCATATTGAAGCGGGTCCTTGTGCATGAGGACGATTTTCCATTTCTTCTTCGTCTTGGCCATGTCTTTTTTGAACCAGGCCACTTCGTCTTCATCGAGGCTGGGCTCGAAGTCGGCCAGTTCCTGGGACTGCGTGTTGAGGACGACGAAGTGGACGTCGCCGTAGTCGAAGGAGTAGAACTGGTTCTGGTATTTTTCCATATCGATCTGAGGCAGGGCAAAGAGGTGCAGATAGGCTTCGGGCATGCGGACTTTCCAGTCCTTATTATACGTTTCGTGGTTTCCCAGGAGAGGGACGACGGGGATGCGGGCAATCATGTCGTTGACGACGTCGAACCAGGCATTCCACTGGTAGTGGTCCTGGCCGTTATCGACGAGGTCGCCCATGTTGATGAAGAACTGGGCGTCCTGGTTGCGCTGCCATGCCGGCTGTGCCGTGGCGGCCCAGACGCTGTAGTCGCTGGATTGGGAGTCCGGGAAGATGAGGGCCTTGAAGTCATTGCCCTGGGCCGTGTGGAAGGTCTGCCAGCTGCTGCGCTTATCACCGGCGCCGACGCGGTATTCATAGGCCGTACCCGGTTCGAGGCCGGTGACGGTGGCCGTGTGGATGTACGTCGTCACGCCATCGTCGCTGAAGGCGTCGCTGGAAGCGGGGAGCTGCATGAGGGTAGTATCGTCGCCGGCTTTGCGGTATTCGACGACGGGCTTATCTTCGGCGTAGTCCGACTGCCACATGAAGGTCCGCGACGTCGTGCTGTCCGCCGTGATGACCTGGCGGATGTTGGAGGCATCGACGGCCTCCGTCGACAGGTAGTGGGCCGCCGCAGCCTTGGTGGCCTTGACGCCCTGCTTGGCGACGGTCTTCGTACCGGGCAGCCAGGTATAGGCACTGACAGCGGCGATGACGGCAGCGGCCAGAGAACAGGCGATGATCTTTTTATATTTTGCTTTCATAGCGTTCCTCCTATTTTTGAATATACGTTATTATAAGGGATGGAGTCAACTCTAAGTCAAGAGAAAAAAAGAAAAACTTGACAAGGCCCTTTCTTCGATATAAGATAGATGCATCCAAAGTGATAGAGAACGTCGATGAACGGGAGCAAGTACCGTCACGATACCCTTGACAGCGAGCCGGTGGCAGTGGAAGTCCGGTGAAGAGGCCGTGAATGGGAATGGGCCCGGGAGATGCAGGCTGAAGCTGAGTAGGTCCTGCCGGAACTTTCACCGTTATCAGGAAAGAATGCATCTACGTGTGCATATGAGCCGGGCAGTTTTGCCAACCAGGGTGGTACCGCGGAAATGACTTTCCTTTCGTCCCTAATGTGAGGGATGGAAGGATTTTTTTATTGAACAGGGAGGAATCCATCATGTCTGTTATTTTTTCTGGTATCCAGCCGAGCGGCAATCTGACTTTAGGTAACTATTTAGGCGCACTTCGCAATTTCTCGAAAATCCAGGACGGCAACGAATGTTATTACTGCGTCGTCAACCAGCATGCCATCACGGTCCCGCAGGACCCGGCCCTCTTACATCAGCGCACGCGGCAGCTGGCTGCCATCTACCTGGCTTCCGGCCTGGACCCGGAAAAATCGACGCTCTTCGTCCAGTCGGAAGTCCCGGAACACGCACTCCTGGGCTGGATGATGATCACCTTGTCCTATGTCGGCGAATTGGAACGCATGACCCAGTACAAGGATAAGGCTTCCAAGCGGGGCGACTCCATCCCGGCCGGCCTGTTGACCTATCCGCCCCTCATGGCTGCGGACATCCTCTTGTATCAGACGAATTTCGTCCCCGTCGGCGATGACCAGAAGCAGCATATGGAAATCACCCGCAACCTGGCTCAGCGCTTCAACCGCCTCTATGGCGAAGTCTTCACCATCCCCGATATCTACCTCGGCCAGGACGGCACGCGCGTCATGAGCCTCCAGGAACCGACCAAGAAGATGAGCAAGTCCGACGACAACACGACGGCAACGATTTATCTCCTCGACGAACCGAAGGCTATCGAAAAGAAAATCAAGCGGGCCCAGACGGACAGCGAAAACTCCGTCCATTACGATAAGGAAAACAAGCCGGGCATTTCCAACCTCATCGAAATCTTCTCGGCCCTGACAGACCAGACGCACGAACAGGTCGAAGCGGCCTATGCCGGCAAAGGCTATGGCGCCTTCAAGAAAGACGTGGCCGACGCTGTCATCTCGACGCTGGAACCGATCCAGCAGCGTTACCGCCAGCTCGTCGACGATCCCGAACTGGACGCTATCCTCGACAAAGGCGCTGCCAAAGCCCATGCCAAGGCCAGCGTGACTTACGAAAAAGCCGCCAAGGCCATGGGCTTGTTCCGTAAGTAAAACGATTCCTCTTAAATTTGAAAGTCAATAAGATTTGAAATTTATAAAAATAAAAGCAAATAACATATTGACAAAGAAAGTATAAAGTATTACACTATATCCAACAAAGAAAATAGTAGAGACAAGAGGCAAGGGAGCCTGATGGAACATCAGCTTTCCTTGCCTCTGTTTTTATTTGGGGATTTCTTTGTTCGATCTTTTAGTTATCATTTCTTTATAAATTCATCAGTTTAGGGGGAGTTACGAATGAGATTACGCGATGTAGGATTGACCAAAGAAGAAATCAAAGCCAAAGTAGACAAGTACATGATTGAAACGTACGAACGCTTCGACATGATTGCAGAACGCGGCAAAGGCATGTACGTCTACGATGAAAACGGGACACCGTACCTTGATTTCTACGCTGGTATCGCCGTCAACAGCGCCGGCAGCTGCAACGACAAAGTCGTCCTGGCCGTCATCGACCAGTGCATGGACATCATGCAGACCTTCAACTATCCGTACACAGTACCGCAGGCCCTGCTGGCTGAAAAGATTTGCACGACCATCGGCATGGATAAGATCTTCTTCCAGAACTCTGGGGCAGAAGCCAACGAAGCCATGATCAAGATGGCCCGTAAATACGGCGTTGAACACTTTGGTCCCAACAAATACGAAATCATCACGGCAAAAGAATCCTTCCACGGCCGTACCTTTGGTTCCATGAGCGCTACGGGCCAGCCGGACAATGCCTGCCAGATCGGTTTCGGCGCCATGACGCCGGGCTTCAAATATGCTGAATTTAACAATTTGAAAGCCTTTGAAGATGCCATCACGGAAAACACCATCGGTATCATGGTCGAACCGGTACAGGGCGAAGGCGGTGTCCATCCGGCAACAAAAGAATTCCTCACAGGCCTGCGTAAACTGTGCGATGAAAAAGGCCTGCTCCTCCTCCTCGATGAAGTACAGAGCGGCTGGTGCCGCACGGGGGCTGTCATGTCTTACATGAACTACGGCATCAAACCGGATATCGTCTCTATGGCCAAAGCCCTGGGCGGCGGCATGCCAATCGCTGCTATCTGCGCCCGCGAAGATGTTTCCAAAGCCTTCACCATGGGTTCCCACGGCAGTACCTTCGGCGGCCATCCGGTCTGCTGCGCCGCAGCCTTGGCCGAAGTCAACGAACTGTTGGACAAAGACCTGGCTGGCAATGCCAAGAAGATGGGGGCATACTTCTTGGAACAGGCCCGGGAAAAACTGCCGCATCTGAAGGAAGCCCGCGGCCAGGGCTGCTTCTTGGGGCTTGAATTTGACGACAAGATCAACAGCGTCGACTTGAAGCATAAATGCTTCGACAAACACATGCTGTCGACGGCTATCGGCGACCACGTCCTGCGCCTGGTTCCGCCGCTGATCCTCCAGAAGGAACACGTCGACAAGGCCATTGCCATCATCAAGGAATCGGTCGAAGAATTGGCAAAATAAGTAATCATTACTGAGGGGTAGGAAAAGGTGTCTGCCAGAATTGAGGGGTTGGCAGGCACCTTTTCTAAAAAAAGGGGGGAACGAAATGAAACATTTCGTCATTACCGTGGGATGTGAATTTGGCAGCGGCGGCCCGGAAATCGGCAAGATGCTGGCTAAGTCGCTGGGAATCGAATACTACGACCGGGATCTCGTAGATAAAGTCGTGGAAAAAATCGGCGTAGAAAAACATCTCGTAGAAGAAGCAGATAACAAGAATTTCGTTCCGTATGGCATCGAAACATCGTTGGGAACGCGCTATGCGAATTTGTCCAACAAAGTCATTTACACGCAGTTCGACGTCATCCGCAAGATGGCAAAGACATCGTGCGTCATCATCGGCCGGTGCAGCGACTATATCCTGAAGGGGCAGGAAAATGTCGTCAACGTCTTCATTTATGCACCGACAGAAGTACGTATTAAGACCATCATGGAAAAGATGAACTTATCCGAACGCCACGCGGCAGAAGTCATCCGTGATTATGACAATGCTCTCCATAGACGGTATAAATACATTACCGGGACCTATCGCGGTGACCGTCACAACCGCCATCTGCTGGTCGACAGCAGCGTCCTGGGCTGGGAAAAGACGGCGAAGTTCATCAAATCTTTCGTCGAAATGCGTTTTGAAGAGACTTGAGGGGGTATGAAAGATGGCGACAAAAAAGTCTGATTTTGATAAAGTCCTGAGTGCTTGGGACGTCCTGGTCATCGCCTTCGGGGCCATGATTGGCTGGGGCTGGGTCGTATCGACGGGCGACTGGATCATGCAAGGCGGCGTCTTGGGCGCCATGCTGGGGTTTGCCATTGGCGGCGTCATGATTTTCTTCATCGGCCTGACCTATGCCGAACTGACGTCGGCTATGCCGCAGTGCGGCGGTGAACATGTCTTCAGTTATAAGGCCATGGGGCCGCTTGGTTCTTTTGTTTGTACCTGGATGATCGTTTTAGGGTATGTCGGCGTCGTCTGTTTCGAAGCCTGCGCCCTGCCGACCATCGTAGCTTATATTTATCCTGATTTCCTGGCAGGCTATCTGTATACCGTTGCCGGTTTCGACATTTACGCTTCTTGGCTGGCTGTAGCCATTCTGGTTTCTGTCTTCATTACGGCCATCAATATCATCGGGACCAAGACGGCAGCTATTTTGCAGACAATCTTGACGGTCATCATCGGTGGCGTCGGTATCCTGCTCATCGCAGCCTCGGCCCTTACGGGTACGGTATCGAACCTCGAAGGCCAGCTGTTCATGGGAGCTACGACGACGGATATGGTCAAAGGAACCCTGGCCGTTGCCGTTATGACGCCGTTCTATTTCATCGGCTTCGACGTCATCCCGCAGGCTGCCGAAGAAATTTCCGTATCCTTGCAGAAAATTGGCCGGATCCTTATCTTGTCCATTATTCTGGCTGTCCTCTTCTATGCGCTCATCATCTTCGGCGTCGGCTATGTCATGAATAATGCAGAAATTGCCGTTGCCATGAAAGGCGTCGGCGGCCTGGTTACGGCCGATGCCATGGCGGTTGCTTTTGGCAGCTCTATCATGGCTAAGGTCCTCATTATCGGCGGCCTCTGCGGCATCATCACCAGCTGGAATTCTTTCCTTATCGGCGGCAGCCGTGCCATGTACTCTATGGCTGAATCGTATATGATCCCGCGGGTCTTTGCCAAATTGCACGATAAATATAAGACGCCTGTCAATGCGCTTTTGCTCATCGGCCTCTTGTCCATCATCGCGCCGTTCTTCGGCAAAAAGATGCTGGTCTGGGTCGTCGATGCCGGCAACTTCGGCTGCTGCGTCGCCTACTGCATGGTCGCTATTTCCTTCGTCATCCTTCGTAAAAAAGCACCGGACATGGCTCGTCCTTATAAGGTCAGTCATTATAAACTCGTCGGTGCCCTGGCTATCCTCATGTCGGGCTTCATGGTCGTCATGTACGTCGTCCCCGGTTCCGGTGCTACCCTGGTTCCGCAGGAATGGGGCATGGTCCTCGGCTGGTCGATCCTGGGCGTCCTCTTCGGCCTCTATTGCAAGGTCAAATACGGCAGCAAGTTCGCTACCCATATTGACGTGGCCCTGGATAATGAAGCCGTCGAAGAAGCCGGCGACCTGGCTTTCGGTCAGGCTATGGCCGCAGCCCTTCAGAATGTCGAATCGGATGCGCCTGTCACCTATGTATCGCAGCCGCTCAGTTTCTCCTTCTCCATGCCGGTATCCGTCGTCTTTGGCGCCGGCAAGCGCCACCTGGCCGGGGAACTGTTGAAGTCCTATGGGACCAAGGCCCTGGTCGTCACCGATTCGGCGACGAATGGACGGGACCTGGTCCGTGAAGTCGAAAAGAGCTTGAAAGATGCCGGTATCTCTGTGGCCCGTTTTGCCCACGTCACGGGGAAATCCCTGGATATTACGGCTGATTCAGCCGTCGATGAAATCAAGAAGAACGGCAGCGATTTCATCGTCGCCATCGGCGGCAATACCGTCATGGAAGGGGCCAAGATGATTGCCCGTGCCGCTGCCAGCACCCTGGGTCAGGCAATCCTGCCGCTGACCTTCGTGCCGACGAACTATCATACCGGTGCCTGCTTCGATGCATCCCTGCCCGACGGCAGCCGCGACCAGGCCCTGCTGGCCAAAGTCGTCATCGTCGATCCGGAATGTATGACCGGCATGAGCCAGAAAGAACGGGCCGTCTCGGGCTTTGCCGCCCTCAGTGAATGTATCAGTGCCTATACGGCAGCCGATGCCCAGCCGCTGACCGATGCCATGGCCCTCTACGCCATCGACATCTTGAACGATAAGCTGGCCGGCGTCTGCACCGATCATGCCGATAAAGGAGCTTGGGAAAAAGTCGTCCTGGCCGGCGTCATCGGCAGCATGGTCGCTGCAGAAACGGGCAGTCAGGTAGCCAAAGGACTGGCGCAAGCCGTCGCCAAGACCTCCTTCACGGCTGACGAAGTGCTCCTGGCAGCTATCGTCCCTGTCGTCATCGATACTAAAGCAGGGAAGGATCCCTTCCTCTATGGTAAACTGGCTCGCACCATGGGCGGCTTTACGTCCGACGACTGTGCAGCCCGCCTCTGCTATCTGGCCAAGGCCCTGCACCTCGACCTGCGCATTGCCGACATGGGCGTCCATGAAGACGATATCGCCACCATGGCCGAAGCCTATATCGGTGAGGAAGCAGCCGAAGCCGTCCAGGAAAAAGCCGCTGCCATGGAAGCCGCATTTGATTCGTGAAAATAGTTTGTAGTAAAAAAGGAGCTGTCGCACATGCGACAGCCCCTTTTTTCATATAACCAAAAGATTTTCTTTTTACCAGCAGGAGTTTGACAAGGCTGTGTAGAATATCTTAAGATAAACTAGTTATATCATAGTTGCTTGGAGGTAGTCATTATGACACTCAGTTTATTTTGGTCGCGTTATACGCTGGAACTTCGGGAACAGCATTTGCGCGACGTCGATGAACTTTATCATTATCTCATTGCCCGGGAACGATGGAACTGGTTCCTGGCCAAGATCCCCGAACAGGCTCAGATCCAGATACTCCGGGGCCACAACCACGGGGAGGACTCCTGGACGTGCCGCAAGTGGCTCGACCACATGCTGGACTGGATCAAGGAAAACAAACCGCCTGCCGTCTATGATGCCGTCATCGACAAGATTCATATGATTGAAGACAAGCCTATTGAGGAACTGGAAAAACAGGCTGCCCGGAACATTTCGCCGGAAGAATTGGAAAAACTCCAGCGTGCCGGTTATTTTCAATGTATCGAGGCGCCGAAAAAAAGTGAATGAAAGCAGGTGAGGGAATGACCTTTCTATTACGCATGATAACAGCTGCTGTCTTGTTCTTTTCCCTGGCAGCCGCCGCACCGGCTGCTGTCGTGCAGGCTGATTCCGTCCGCGTCCTGCCGATTTCCGGCGATATCGACGGCAGCCAGGCCGCCTTCATCCAGCGCGGTCTGCGCCAGGCCGCCGAAGAAGGGGATACGGCTGTCGTCATTACCATCAACACCTTAGGAGGCCGCGTAGACAGCGCCTTGAAGATTCGCGACATGCTCATGGCTTCCGACGTCCCGACCATCGCTTATGTTACCTCGCGGGCCTGGTCGGCAGGGGCTCTCATCGCCTTGTCGTGCCGCCATATCATCATGGCGCCGGGCAGCAGTATCGGCGCGGCCGAACCGATTCCCAACACGGAAAAGAACATCGCCGCCTTAAAGGCCGAGTTCAGCGCGACAGCCGCCCAGAATGGCCATAATCCCGGTGTCGCCGAAGCCATGGTCGACAAATCCCAGGGCTATCCCGATTATGCCGAACCGGGCAAGATATTGGCCTTATCTGACGGCCAGGCCAAGGAACTAAACGTGTCCGATGGCTCAGCCGATACGCTGTCCGAAGCCCTGGCCCTGTACAGCCTGGGCGATGCGCCATTGACGTACGTCGATAAGGATTGGCGCGACGACGTCGTCGGCATCTTGCAGAATCCCTATGTCCGGACCATCTTCGTCGCCTTGATCATCGCTGCCTTGCTGGCAGAAATCAAGATGGCCGGCATCGGCGCCGGCATCGCTACGGCCTTTGTCTTCGGCGGCCTGCTGCTCCTGTCGGGCAACGAGTCCCTGGCAGATGGCCTGAAAATCGTCGCTGCCTTTCTCGTCAGCCTGCTCTGCATCGGCCTGGAACTGGCGTCGCCCGGCGTCGGTATCTTCGGCCTGGCCGGCGTCGTCCTCTTGTTCGGCAGCCTGTTCTTCATGCTCGGGGCGACGTATGAAGCCGTCTACATCCTGGCCGGCGGGACGGTCCTGGCCATTATATTGTTTTATGCTGTCGGCAAGCACCTGCCCAAGAGCCGGCTCTTTGAAAAATTGACCCTCAAGAACCGTTCGACGAAAGAAAAGGGATATACGGCCCAGGCCGACTACAGCAAATATCTCTATGAACGGGGCAAGACCATTACAATCCTGCGTCCGTCCGGCACGATCCGCATCGGCAAAGAACGGGTCGACGCCGTGGCCAATGGGACTTTCATCGGCCGCGATGTCATCGTCCGCGTCGTCAAAGTCGAAGGCAGCCGCGTCGTCGTCGAACCGGAACCGGAACGCCATCCCAAACCCTGAGAAGGAGGTATCTTATGTCTATCGTATCCTTTTTAGCCGTACCGATCATCATCATCGCCGCCGCTGTCATCATCGTATCCTTGTTCCTGCACTTCGTGCCCATCGGCTTGTGGATCTCGGCCATGGCAGCCGGCGTCTCCGTAGGCATCGTCAACCTCATCGGCATGCGCCTGCGCCGGGTCATCCCGTCCAAGATCATCCTGCCCCTGGTCAAGGCCAATAAAGCCGGCCTCGACGTCAACGTCAATCAGCTGGAAGCCCATTACCTGGCCGGCGGTGACGTCGACCGCGTCGTCGACGCCCTCATCGCGGCCCATCGGGCGACGATGTCCCTGACCTTTGAACGGGCCTGCGCCATCGACCTGGCCGGCCGCGACGTCCTGGAAGCCGTCCAGATGAGCGTCAATCCGAAAGTCATCGAAACGCCGTTCATCTCGGCTGTCGCCCAGAACGGCATCGAACTGAAGGTCCGGGCCCGGGTCACGGTCCGCGCCAACATCGACCGCCTCGTCGGCGGTGCCGGTGAAGCGACGGTCATCGCCCGCGTCGGCGAAGGCATCGTCACCAGCGTCGGCTCGGCACGGGACCATTCGCAGGTCCTGGAGAATCCTGACGAAATCAGTAAGACCGTCCTCAGCAAGGGCCTCGACGCCGGGACGGCTTTTGAAATCTTGTCCATCGACATTGCCGATGTCGACGTAGGCCGCAACATCGGCGCCCGATTGCAGACCGACCAGGCCGAAGCGGACAAGCAGATCGCCCAGGCCAAGGCCGAAGAACGGCGGGCCATGGCTGTCGCCAAAGAGCAGGAAATGCAGGCTTATACCCAGGAAATGCAGGCCAAAGTCGTCGAAGCCCAGGCCGAAGTCCCCCTGGCCCTGGCCCAGGCCCTGCGCGAAGGCAAGTTGGGCGTCATGGACTATTATAATATGAAGAATATCATGGCCGATACGGAGATGCGGAATGCCGTCGCCCAGGCCGGCGTCCCCAAGACCCAGTCGGTCCCGACCGGGCAGGACAGTCATCACGACGACCGGGGTCCGGCCGGAAAGTAGGTGAGGTCCATGGATATGCTATGGCTCATCGTGGCCTTTGTCCTGATGGCGGCCTTGCCCGACATCTTGCGCCGCCGCCGGCACTATGCCAAACGGAAAGGCCCTATTCCTATACCGCCGCGGCGTAAGCCGGCACCGGCCGAATCCGCAGAAGAAGCGGACCGGGAGGCTTCGATGACAGAAACGGCCGCTCCGGCGCAGGCGCCCAGCGTGCCAGCCGCGATGCCGGCCCGTCCGGCTGCGGTATCGCCCGTATCCGTGCCCCAGCGCGTCCGCCCGGCGGCCTGGAGCCAGCTGACGCCACAGGCGCGGGAGCTCTACGCCGGCTTTGTCTGGTCCGAAATATGGCAGGAACCGTTGGCTCACCGTCAGCGGTCAATTAAAAAATAGAGAGGATTTATCACAAATGATTCAAGAAAAAGAAGTAGGTATCAAGGGTATCCCCGGACTGGTCATCACGTCTGGGGAAAAAGCGAAAGGCGTCGTCTTGTTCTATCATGGCTGGTCGTCGCAGAAAGAATTTCAGGCCGTCCGCGGCCGCATCCTAGCCTCGTATGGCTACGATGTCGTCATTCCCGACGCCGTCAACCATGGCTGCCGCGGCACGCTGGACTATGAATCGAAGATCGTATACCCCGATTTCTGGCAGACCATTTTCCAGAACATGACGGAAGTCCCGCTCATGCTGGAATATATCCAGGAAAACTGGCCCGATACGCCCATTGCCGTCATGGGACATTCCATGGGCGGCTTCACGGCTCTCGGCGCCATGAGCTTGTTCAAGGAATTTAAGACGGCTGTCGTCATGAACGGTTCCGGCTGGTGGGATGAATCGGAACGGCGCTTCCGTGCGTCCCTGCACATTGAAAAGCCCCGGGCCTACCGCTTCATCCAGATGCAGTTTGCTGCCATGGATCCCTATACCCACATGGACCGCCTCAGCGGCCGATCCCTCTTGTCCCTCCGCGGCGGCGCCGATGATGTCGTCGATGGGGCTGCCCAGGAACTCTATCTGGAAAAACTGGCCCAGCGCGATGACGTCAAGACCCAGTCCATCGTCTACGATGACCTCGGCCATTTCGTCACGACCAATATGATGGGCGATGCCGTCAACTGGCTCCAGGCAGAGTTACATTAAGGGAAAAAAGAAAATACTTTAAAATGACAAGAAGTAAAACCTTTTCCTATAAAAATAATTAAATGAATTACGGCGAAATACTTTACAAAATTTAAAAAGTGAGTATAATATACGTATAAACAAGAAACCGCAAGGACGCGGAGTGTAAGAAATCATTCATCGTTACGATAGAAATGATTTTCTCCCGTCCTTGCGGTTTTATATTTTTTATGGTTATCATTCATGTATCAGGGGATGTATAACAGGGGGGATAGGTATGTCAAAGAATATTTTCCGAACAAAAAGCATCAATCAGTTCCTATCGGAAACGAAACAAGACGGCGGCATGAACCGCGTCCTGGGGACGTTCGGTCTGACTATGTTGGGCATCGGCTGTATCGTCGGCACGGGGATTTTCGTCCTGACCGGGATTGCAGCGGCTAATTTTTCCGGGCCGGCCCTGGTCATTTCCTTCGTCATCGCAGCCCTGGCCTGTGGCTGTGCCGCGCTTTGTTATTCTGAATTTGCAGCCATGATTCCCGTAGCCGGCAGTGCTTATACCTACGGTTACGTTGCTTTAGGCGAATTTTGGGCCTGGGTCATCGGCTGGGATTTGATTTTGGAATATACCCTGGCGCTGAGTGCCGTTTCCATCGGCTGGTCCGGCTATTTCGGCAATATCCTGACGAATCTGGGCCTGGTCTTGCCGAAAGAGTTCATTACGGCACCGGAAGAAGGGGGCCTCATCAATCTGCCGGCTATGGCCATTATCTGGATCATCACTTTGATCAATATGAAGGGCATTACTCAGAGCTCCCTGGTCAATGACATCATCGTCGTCATCAAGCTGGCTGTCGTCGGCCTGTTCATCGCCCTCGGCGTCAGCCATGTCGACCCGGCTAACTGGACGCCTTTCATGCCCTATGGCTGGTCCGGTGTCTTCACCGGCGCTTCGGTCATCTTCTTTGCTTACATCGGCTTCGACGCCGTTTCGACGGCAGCTGAAGAAGTCAAGAATCCGCAGAAAGATTTGCCTCGCGGCATCATCTTATCGCTGGTCATCTGCACGGTCTTGTACATCGCCGTATCGGCTATCCTGACCGGCATGGTCCCGTACTTGCAGTTCAAGACGACGGCCGCTCCCGTTGCCTATGCTCTGCAGCTCGTCGGTTATCATTGGGGTGCCGCTGCCGTATCGGTCGGCGCTATCTGCGGCCTCACGTCGGTTCTCCTGGTCATGTGCCTCGGCCAGAGCCGTATCCTCTTCGTCATGTCCCGTGACGGCCTGCTGCCGCGCTTCTTCGGCCATATCAACCAGAAGACCAAGACGCCGGTCCGCAGTTCCTTGTTAGTCGCCGTCGTATCGTCCATCCTGGCCGGCCTCGTTCCTATCGGCGTCGTCGCCGAAATGGTCAATATCGGCACGTTAGGGGCTTTCATCATCGTCTCGGCGTCGGTCATCATCCTTCGCAAGAAGGCACCGGACCGCGTCCGTCCGTTCCGCTGCCCCTTGGTTCCGCTCATTCCGATTTTGGCGATCCTCTTCTGCGGCGTCTTGGTTGTCATGCTGCCGACGATTACGCAGATCCGCTTCGTCGTATGGCTGGCCATCGGCTTGGTCATCTACTTTGGCTATGGCTATAAGCACAGCATCATCACCAAAGCCCAGAAAGGTACCCTGACGGCTCCCGTTTCCGCGGCGGCTGAAGAACCGGCTCAGGATCCGGCCCTTCACGAAGGAGCTCATTCCACTATTGAACACTGACGCATTCTATATATCGACAGAAAAAGACCCGCCCTCTCCCCTGGCCGGGCCTTTTTCTTGCCCTTGAAGCTAGCCGCCGGCCGTGATTTTTTTTGTAGCCTGCGTTCTTTTTCATCGCCTGTATGCGATTTCGTAGGGGCCGTCCCAAAGGGCGGCCCGCCTTTCAGGACGGCCCCTACTAGCCACTAACCCCCATTTGTGGTAAAGTAGAGCCATGCGAAATATCATTGCAGAGGGGAGCTAGGAGAATGGAAAAAAAGAAGATCTATGTATTGGCCTGCGGCGGAACCATTGCCGGCAAGGCTGCGTCTGCCGACGATTTGACGGGGTATGCTGCCGGGCAGACATCGGTCGACGAATTGCTGGCCGCCGTACCGGAACTGGCTGAGTATGCCGATGTAGAATGCGAGCAGTTCTGCAATATCGACAGTTCGGACATGACCGAAGCCTTATGGCAGTCCCTGGCCAGCCGGGTACAGGAAGTGGCTGACCGGGAAGACGTGGACGGCATCGTCATCACCCACGGCACGGATACCATGGAGGAAACGGCCTATTTCCTCGACCTCACGGTCCACACCATCAAGCCTGTCGTCCTGACGGGCTCCATGCGGCCTTCGACGGCCATCAGTGCCGACGGGCCGTTGAACCTGTTGGAAGCCGTCCAGGCGGTGTCCTGGGCGGAATTGGGGAAATACGGCGTCGTCATCGTCATGAACAGCACCGTTCACAGCGCCCGCTTCGTCGAAAAGACCGATACGACCCATGCCGATACTTTCAAAGGCCGCCAGATGGGCTGCCTGGGCTACATGCAGGACGGCCGGCCGTACCTGTACCAGCAGCCCCTGCGCAAGCATACGTGGTCGTCGGACCTGGTGTCTCCCAAAGACTTGCCGCCCGTGGCCATCGCCTATACCTATGTAGGCCTTACGGCCGATGACGTGTGCCGTCTGGCCCAGGGGAAGGCCGGTCTGGTCCTGGCCGGCCTCGGTCACGGTAAAGTGCCGGAACCGGTCTGGCAGGCCTTGCAGTCCCTCATGGCACAAGGGCTCGTCGTCGTCCGCGCTGCCCGCGCCCTGGGAGGGATGGTCACGCCGGTCCCGGCTTATGACGGGACGATTACGGCTGATTCCCTGACGCCGCAGAAGGCCAAGATTCTCTTGCAGCTGGCCCTGGCCCATACGACGGACCGGGACAAGATACAGGCCATCTTTGACACGTACTGAGCCTTTCCTTTCGCGGCGATATGCCTTCCCTAATGGGGCGGGGTGTGATAAAATAAATAAGATAAAACATAGGTATGCAATCCCTGTATCCTTTACGACACTGACATAGATAGGAGCGAATGAATCATGAATAAGTACAAAAAATTGATGGTCATTACGGCCATGACGGCAGCTCTCGGCACGTCGGCTTTCGCCGCATCCACCGGGATCACGGACATCAGCAATTATTGGGGCAAAGCGGCCATCCAGTATTTCTATAACCAGCACTACATCAGCGGCACCAACGGCCAGTTCCGCCCGAATGAAGACATTACCCGTGAAGGCGCTGCGGCCATCATCAACAACATGATCGGTGAAGATTCCAAAGTCAAGACGACGAATTTCAGCGACGTCAAAGGCCGCTGGTCTGAACGGGCCATTGCCTCGCTGGTCGACAAACAGATCATGAGCGGTTACAGCAACGGCACGTTCAAGCCGGAACAGAAGATCACCCGTGAAGAATTTGCCGTCATCGCCTACAACTACATGACCTATAAAGGCATGAGCACCCTCGAAGGCGCTGCACCTTATGCCGACGAAGCCAAGATTTCCAGCTGGGCCCGCCAGGCCGTCGATGCCCTGGCTGCTGCCGGCTATATGAAGGGCGGCAACTACAACATGTTCAACCCGAAACAGTACGTCACCCGCGGGGAAGCCGTCAACGTCCTCTACCGCATCCTGACGGGCGTCAAGGAAACGACGCAGAGCCAGGACGGCCTGGAAGCCAAGGCCTTCAAGGACATCAAAGACGTCTATGGTTCGGTCAAGGCCTTTGCCGCTGACGGCATCATGTACTGGCAGGGCGATAAGCTCCACATCGGCGTCAAGGATCCGAAGAACAAGCAGAAACTGGCCGACGCCATTGCCGCCGACAAGGATATCCCGGCTGAATCGGTCTACGTCCAGAAATCGACGTACAGCTACGACGATTATAAGAACCTCATGGCTCAGGCCGAAAAGATTTACAAGGCCACGGAAGCGACGAACGCCACCGTTTCGACCGAACCGGATTACCTCAATGAAAAGGTCGTCCTCACAGTCAGCTCCATTTCTAAAGAAACGCAGAATAATCTCAATAAAGCCCTGGGCAGTGCCCTTCGCATCGTCATTCAGTAATCGCAGCAGAGGAGGATTTTCATGGTACGGAACAAAATCGTTGCCTTTCTGGCAGCCGCTGCCCTCTTGTCCGTCAGTGCCGTTTCGGCCGATGCCCCTTATACGGACCTGGGCAGCCTGACCGACCGCGCTGCCGTCGATTATCTCTATGACGTACAGTGCCTGACCTTCATTACAGGGACTTCCTTCGAACCGGACCGGGTCCTGACCCGCGGCGACCTGGCCCAGCTGCTCTATAATTCGGCAGCCAACATCCCCCTGGCACCCCTCGGCGCTGCCAGCTATGGTGATGTGCCGTCCGGAACGGCGGGCGACGCCATGAACAGCGTCGCCGCCCAAGGCATCCTGGCCGGTTATGAAGACGGGAATTTCCATCCCGAAGCGCCTGTGAGCCGCGAAGAGTTCGCCGGCGTCCTGTATCGCTACTTGCAGTACAATCACCTGGCCGACCCGGATCAGGATGTCAAGCCCTACGCCGATGCCGCGTCCATCGCTCCGGCCTATGCCAAAGCCATCGACGTCCTGCACAGCAAGAACATCATGGTGCCGGCAGACAATTATTTCCGGCCCAAAGAAGGCATGACCCGGGCCGATGCGGCTCAGGTATTTTACCGGCTCATGCATTCCGATGGCGATTATACGTCCCATGTCCAGGTCGAATCGCAGGTCATCAAGGCCATCAATGCCGAATACGGCTCGGTGCCGATTTACTTCCGTAGCGGTACGATGTACTGGGATGGCGATACCCTGGTCCTGGGCATCAAGGGCGCTCCTAGCAAGTACTTGAAACAGCGCCTCCGCGATGATGTGGCTAAAGCGTCGGCCGTCCAGATCCGCCGCGCCGCCTTGAGCCACAGCGATTACAGCCAGCTCATGACTAAGGCCATCCACTGCGTCGTCGACAACGAAGGCGTCCAGAACTACGTCGGCGCCCTGCCGGACTATGTCCATGAACAGATTGTCCTCACCGTCCGCCATCCCGTCAGCAAGGCCACCCTGGCCGAACTGGCCAAACGCGTCGGTACGGGACGGGTCCGCCTGGAAACGGCTCCCATTGCCGGTCAGGCTCCCATCGTCCAGGTAGCCGGACAGATGGAAGAAACAGCTGGTACGGATACGACGGCAACGACAGAAAATTCCAAAAAAGAAGTAAAGCAAGTCTACTCGACCTTACTGGACGATGCCACGACCAGTGCCATCACCTCCGTCCAGAACGACGTGATGAAGTAGTTTGGTGGCTCGTGATTCGTGGTTCGTTGTTCGTATAAAAAAAGAGAACTGTCATAAGACAGTTCTCTTTTTTACTAGCCCCTAGCCCCAGGCGGGCCGCCCTTTGGGACGGCCCCTACGAGCCACGAGCCACGAGGCCTCACACTCCGAAGAGAGCCCCCAGTTCTTCCCGCGTGTCGATGAGGTACGTCGGCTGGAGGGATTTCAGGAAGTCCCGGTCGCGGAAGCCCCAGGTGACGAGGGCGGCGTCGAGGCCGGCGTTGTCGGCGGTCTGTTTATCGACTTCCGAGTCGCCGACGTAGATGGCGTCTTCCTTGGCACAGCCCAGGCGTTTCAGGGCTTCCCAGACCATGTCCGGCGCCGGCTTTTTGCGGTACATCGGCGTTTCGCCCAGAGAGAAGTCGACGAAATCCTTGAAGTATTCGTCGTGCAGTTCGGAGACGGCGCCCTGGCCCTTATTGGAGACGATGGCCATATGGTAGCCGGCTGCCTTCAGCCGTCCCAGGACCTGGGGGATGCCGGGGTAGGGGAAGGTCGTCGTCTGGCAACGGGCGCTGTAATAGGCGATAAATTCCTTTGTCATCGTCCGCCGCAGGGCTTCCGGCGCCTGCGGAGCGGCCTTGTCGATGAAGCCGTCATAGCCAAAGCCCAGGCAGGGCCGGATGGCCTTTTGCGTCATAGAAGGCAGGCCATGGCGGGCGAAAACGTAGTTCAGGCTTTTCGTCAATTCGTCCAGCGTATCCAGGACAGTACCGTCCATATCGAAGACGATGGCTTTATATTTTTCCATGAAAAAGACTCCTTTGATGGACAAAAAAACAATTTACTCCATTATTATACGAAAGCGTCAATTAATCGGCAATAGGTAGTAGCTCATGACGTCATCTTATGCTACAATGGGGAAAGAAGTTTGATAAAATAGAGGAGGGGATGACATGACAAACTTTTTGCCGTACGCTATCATAGCGGGCATAGCAATCGTCTTTTTTGTAATTTGTTATATTATGTATTCCGGCGGAGGACACTCCGAGAGTAGTCCCCAAACGGAGAAAAAGGGGAACACGAAGACGAAGACGCGCTACGATAGCGAGCCGCAGCCGATGCGCAGGGTCCAGCACCGCAGCCCGGCAACAGTTAAGCATGCCAGACAATTACCGAAGGAAGCGGACGACGAAGAAACAGCCCCCTTGCCGAAAGTCCCGAAAATGACCATAGGCGAACGGCGGGAACATCCGGAAGAAACGGCTTTTGTCACGACCAAAGGAGAAGCTGTCCGCCGCAATGGCAAGATCGTCTATAAAGAAGCGCCGAAAGCCCAGGAAACACCGGTCCGTAAGGGTCCCAATGCAGATGACCTCGATGCGACCCGCGTCTTGTCACGCGATGAAATCCTGGAAGCCATGGAAAAGGTAGATAAAGAAGAAGCCGCCGCCTATAAGGCACGGGAAGAAGAAGCCAAGCTGGCCCGCCAGCGCCAGGCTGAACAGGAAAAAGAAGCCCAGGAACAGCAGCTGGCCCGCAACCGGGAACGGCGCGAACAGGCCCGCCGCGAAGCAGCTGCCGCTAAAGAAGCCGATGCCCGCCGGGAAGAACGGGCGCGCTGGGCGAAAGAAGTAGCCCAGACAGAAGAAGACAAGCCGCCTCTGGCTGATATGGCTGCCATCGTCTCGGCTGACCTGGCCGCCAAAGATGGCGGTGCAGCCCCGGTGGTAAAGAAAAAGGCTGCCCCTGCTGCTGAACCGGCAGCATCCGAACAAGAAGTGCCGAAAGATACGCACCGCAAACACATTCTCCGCGACGTCATGGCCGAAACGGCGAAAGCCGCTGGCCGGGCTGCTGCCGGGACGACCGTGGCTGCAGCCGCCTCGGAAGGGGCTAAGAAACGGGCCGTATCCGATGCGACACGGGTCATGGAAGGCCCTGTCGTCAGCGAAGGCATGAAGGCCGTCGCTTCGCAGCTGGAACAGACCCAGCGCATGGAACCGATCCACATCGATTCGGCCATGACGGCCAAGAAGAAGGCTGTCCCTGAAGAAACGATGGTCATGCCGCCTATCCGGGCCCACAAGTCCCAGGAAAAAGCGACGCCTGTCGTCAAACCGGCACCGGTCGTCAAACCGTCCCAGACGTCGTGGGATTCCAATACGTCCGGCACGGATACGCGCAATCCGTCCCTGGGCAGTGCGCCGCACTATGCGTCCATTTGGGAATCGGAAAGCACCGTCGATTCTCCCGTCGTCCGCCAGTGCGTCTCTCACTTCCTGCGCCAGTACGGCGTCGTTTCGCCGGACCTGCAGCAGCAGACGGAATACATCACGTCGGCTGCCTTCGACCAGATCGGCTGCCAGACCGATGCCGAACGGCAGCAGGCCCTGGCTCCGCTCATCGTCCAGGAAGCCTTGCAGAATGTCCAGAAAGCCTACGCCGCTCATCCCGACGACTATGTCGGCACCATTGCCCTTCAGGCTTTTTATGATATCGTTCATTGCTCGCCCATTTCGACGCGCCACCTGGTCGCCATCGATGCCTTGAAGGTCATGCCCTATTTGACCCAGGGCCATTACCAGATCCTGGCGATCCTCTTATTGTTCCTGTATTCGCGCAACTCCCACAATGTCGATAAAGATTCGTTCTGCCGCTATATCGATAAATACGTCTATCCCTTCCTGGATGGCTTCCCGACAGAACGGCCTTATTACCAGCAGCTCGATTACCTGCACTGCACGGCTTTTGAAGCCAAGGAAACGCATTTTGCCGAAATCCTGTCCGATTCGTATCCGCTCTTGTTCCGCTTCCGCGGCTTTACTGAAGAAGAATTGCGCAAGGCCCTCAAGGGCCAGCGGATCCCGGACGAATTTATCGTCCCGTCCTTCAATTCGCCCCTGGTCAAACTGGCCATGGTCGACGAAAGCATGGCCAAACGCTTCTTCCGCATGACCGGCATCAACGACCGCAACATGCAGGACCATATCCTGCGCCTGGCCAAGAAGCGCCCGGCTAATTTCAGCGGCGAAGAAGCCCTGGACATCATGGAAGACATTTCGCCCGTCCTGGCCGACCTGGCCGATATCTGGGACAGCTCGCTGCTGCGCGTATCGACGCTGTCGCTCCTGGGCCTGTACTTAGCCCAGGGCTTCGTCAAGGAAATCATGGGCGAAGAATTTGATTTGTCACGCTGGCTTGAATAAGGAGCATCGTTGTGAAGAAAATCCGTAAAGCCGTCATCCCGGCGGCCGGGTTCGGCACCCGTTTCCTGCCGGCGACGAAGGCGACGCCGAAAGAAATGCTGCCTATCGTCGATAAACCGACGATTCAGTATATCGTCGAAGAAGCCCTGCAGAGCGGCATCGAAGAAATCCTCATCATCAGCGGCCATGCCAAACGGGCCATTGAAGACCACTTCGATACCAATCCGGGCCTGGAACTGCACCTGGAAGAAAGCCATAAGATGGGGCTTTTGAACATGGTCCGCAGTATTTCCGAAATCAATATCCACTATATCCGTCAGAAACACATGCGGGGCTTAGGCGATGCTATCCTTTGCGCCCAGTCCTTCATTGCTGACGAACCCTTCGCTATCCTTCTCGGCGACGACGTCGTCTACAACGAAACCAATCCGGCCCTGCGCCAGATGATCGATTTGTACAACGACCTCGACGCGACCATCCTGGGCTGCCAGGAAGTCCCCCTGGAAAAAGTATCGTCTTACGGCATCGTCCAGGGGACGCCTGTCGAAGACCAGGGCATCCTCAAGGTCAACCGCGTCGTCGAAAAGCCGGCCATCGAAGAAGCGCCGAGCCGGACCGCCGTCCTCGGCCGTTATATCGTCACGCCGGACATCTTTGAAGTCCTGTCCCATACCCGGCCGGGCAAAGGCGGGGAAATCCAGCTCACCGATGCCTTGCAGACCATGGCCAGCCGGGAAGCGGTCTATGCATACTGCTTTGAAGGCAAGCGCTACGACGTGGGAGACAAACTGGGCTTTTTGAAAGCCAACGTCGAATACGCCCTGCGCCGGCCCGACCTGGCCGCCCCGTTCCGCCAGTTCCTGAAGGAAGTGGTTAGGGGCTAGTGGCTCGTGGTTCGTGGCTCGTAGGGGCCGTCCTGGACGGCGGCCCGCGTGAATCCTGTGTAAAACGTTATAGCTTGTAGTGGGTGGCTAAAAATTTAAAGCCATCCGCTAGCCACTAGCCACTAACTGCTAACCACTAAAAAAGGGGCTGTCGCACGAAGGTTTT
>ULRH01022865.1_pt1 | contig 27420 bp, 17 predicted proteins | sample 1955271 | NCBI WGS metagenome assembly ULRH01 (sample SAMEA4835677, study PRJEB28245) | human gut metagenome | biome: gut microbiome; material: fecal sample | place: Denmark | collected 2008 | reverse complement strand
AGACGTGTCTTGTCTGTCACCTTCGGATCATACTTATCGAAATCCTTCGGGAAGTTCACAGTCGGCTGCTTCAACAGTTTGAGGTTACCCACACCACCGATGACAACACGCAGGGTGATGGGATCTCCTGCTTTCACTTCCGTCTTGGAGATCTGAGCTGACATATTGAACTTGCCCACACCACCTGAAAAGTCAGCGGGTTTCTTCGGCAACGGATCGACCTGTATCGTCAAGCCCGGCGCCTGAATGTTCTTATGCACCTCTACATAGCCCGAACCACCATTAAAGAAAGCCTCAAAAGGATCGACGGAACGGTTTTCCTCCACGACAATACCCTTAAAGGTGATAGGTGGTATCTTCAACGATCCTGTCATCTGAGGATACATGACATACTGACTCCATGTGACACAACGATAGGGTCTGCCGTTGACATTCTCCACATGGAAGCTCTTCTGCTGTGGCAGCTTCACTTCCTGCGAATGAAATCCTGTCAGATCAGGCATTTTCCCCTCCAGCTGTGTCAGATCAACAAGCGTATACACCTTATAAGTCAACAGGATAGGCTCCTGCTCATGCACACGCCGCTTGTTGGCGCTCACCTTGATAAAGAGATCCTTACCCGTGATGGAACTTCCTGCCTGTCTCATCCGCGGACCAGGTGCCGGGCTATCCTCATGCATGCGAGGTTGGGAGTTAGTGTTATGGGCTGCTCCGGTGACCGTCACTCGTGCACCGCCGGAACGCATCATCTTACCGTTCACCCGTGCATGGGCAGGTGGAATGTTGTAAGTACCAGCCTTCCCGGCATACAGCGTATAAGTGAATGTGATCGAATAAGAAGAGGAGGCATGACCATTACTAATCTGATAGCTTGATTGCTCCGACGTGTACGGACCTGCGATCACTTCTAGTCCTGCAGGGATGTTTCCCGCCCGGAAATCCTCCACGTCTTGTGTGTTGATGGTGTAAGCCAGCCGGAAATTCTCACCCGCACTGACATGCGAAGGCACAGACACTGCTATGCGCTGTGCCCATGCCACCGTCATACTGCCCAAAAGGCAGACCACCGACAGGAGGATATATCTGAAATAACGTCCCATACTTTTAATATATTATTTACATGCCATGACCGTACCAGACGATCACCAGCTAATGATCTTTTATTTTACCATTGTTTCTCCAGCTGACGCGAACGTCTCTGCTGCTCGGCCTTCTTCAACTTCTGCTGTGTAGCTTTCTCCTGCTGCATGGCCGCATTAAGCAATTGCTCCGCATTATCCTTGCTCATCTGTTTCGGTGACGGCTGATTCTGCTTGTCTTGCTGATTCTGATTCTTATTTTGCTTTTTCTGTTTGTCCTTATTCTGCTTATCCTTGCCTTTGTCCTTATTCTTGTTGTTTTGGCCACCGCCACCATTCTTCTCCTGATTTTTCAACAACCTTTGGCAAAGAGCAAGATTATAACGTGTCTGATCGTCCGTAGGATTGTTACGGAGTGCCTCCTTATATGCATTGATGGCCTGCGCATACATCTGATGCTGCTGGCAAATCACACCTATATTATGATAGGCCTTTGCCTTGCGATACGGAGCCGTCTCTGCCTGACCGGCCTGCTCAAACTGCACGATGGCTGCCGAATCCTTCTGTTGTGACATCAAGGCACATCCCAGGTTATACATCGCCTGCGTATTGCGTGGGTTGCGTCCCAAAGCCTTACGATATTCCACCTCAGCCTTCGGATAATTCTGCTGACGATAGAGACGATTGCCCGATCGGATCAGCTGACGGTCGCTCTGTGCCTGAGCAGTGAGCGACAATGTCAACATCAACAAAGTCAATATATAAGGATAAATCTTCATTGTTATTTCTTTTTGAAGAGCTTAATGCCCTTAAAGGCAGGATTTTTTGCTTCCAACAACAGAGCCTCAACCACAAACAGGATAATAGCGATAATACCAAAGGCCTGGAACTGCTCGTCGTACTCAGAATAGATCACCGATGAGGTCTCGCCCTTCTGCAGCTTTGTCAGCTGATCGTTGAGCTCTTCCTCTGCATCTGAAGTATTGTCCACATGAATATAGGTACCGCTGCCGGCTTTAGCCACCTCCTGACACATTTGTTCATTAAGAGCCGACATAACCGTCTGCCCGGCATTGTCCTTCAGATAACTTCCGTCCCCCATGGGAATAGGCGCGCCTTTGGGATCGCCCACGCCAAGGATAAACACGTTGATACCTGCCTTATGGGCAGCCTTGGCAGCCTCGAGGGCACCACCCTCATGATCCTCGCCATCGGTGATGACGATAACAGCGCGTCCTACATGATCCTGCTGAGTGAATGAATGCTGTGCCAATGAGATAGCGCGTCCCAAATCGGTTCCCTGGGTCTGAATCAACGACGGATCGCAGTTCTGTAGGAACATCTTGGCACTGACATAATCACTCGTAATTGGCAACTGCACAAAGGCATCACCGGCAAAGACGATCAGACCGACCTTATCGTTCGTAAAGTGGTCGAAGAGGTTTTCCACCATCATCTTGCTCTTGCTCAGACGGGAAGGGACGACATCCTCCGCCAGCATCGAGCGTGAGATGTCCAGACAGACAATGGCCTCTATGCCTTTGCGTTTCTCATGAGAGATCTTCGAGCCCATCTGAGGGCGTGCCACCATCAGGATCAGCACGGCGAGGGCACAGAGCAGCAAGACAAACTTCACGGTGGGGCGGGTACGCGACACATCGGGCATCAAGCTCCGCACCAGTTGTGGATCGCCGAGCTTCTTTAGCTTCTTTGTATATTTCCGCCAGCTCAGCATCCTCACCACCAACATCAACGGGATGAGGAGCAACAGCCAGAGGTATATGGGATCTTCAAATCTTAGCATCGTATTAATGTTTTGGAGAATGACCAAAAAGATTGCCGATACACGTCCTTACGGCAGACGGCGAAGCACTGTGTTGCGGAGGAGCAGTTCCAGCAAGAGACACAGGACCGCAGCAAGGGCAAAGGGTTGAAAAGCCTCATAACGCTTAGAGTATTTGGTCACGCTCATCTTTGTCTTCTCCAGTTGGTCGATATCATGATAGATACGTTTCAGTTCCGCATTATTTGTAGCGCGGTAGAAGTTGCCTTTCGTCACGGCAGCAATATCCGACAGCGTCTTCGTATCCACGTCAGAAGGCAACATCACATATTGTGTCGTTCCGGCCACCTGCATGGGATAACGGGCATTGCCCTTCGTTCCTACGGCTATCGTGTAGACCCGGATGCCGAGGGAGGCAGCTATCTGTGCAGCCGTCATCGGTGAGATGTCTCCCATGTTGTTACTGCCATCGGTAAGCAAGATCACGACCTTACTCTTGGCCTTCGAGTCCTTCAGACGACTGATGGCATTGGCCAGTCCCATACCCAAGGCCGTGCCATCGTCAATGAGTCCGCTGGCCGCTATGTCCGTACGCACATTGTGCAGCAGATTAAGCAATGAGGTATGATCGGTCGTCATCGGGCACTGCGTGAAAGACTCACCGGCAAAGATCGTCAGACCGATATTGTCGTTAGGACGTCCTGATATGAACTCAGCGGCCACATCCTTGGCTGCCTCAAGGCGGTTAGGCCGAAGGTCCTCACCAAGCATGGAGGTAGACACATCCATGGCCATCATGATATCAATGCCCTCAACAGTCTTGTTGTTCCAGGCATTATGTGTCTGCGGCCTTGCCAGGACAATGACGACAAGTGCGAAGGTGATGCAACGGAGAAGCATCGGCAGATGGATCATCCGCATACGCCACGAGCGCGACGCCCGCAGATAAGCATAGGTGTCGCTCATGCGCATTGTTGGCTCACTCCGCTTACGATAGAGGAAATACCACAATACATAAGGGATGAGCAGCAACAGCAGCAGAAAATATTCTTTGTTGGCAAATTCCATTGTTTACTTACAACTTAAAGCCAAGAGCCTATCAGCTCATGAGTTGGTACATACTATATATAATGTACGCGAGGAGGAGCAGCGAGCCCACACCGATCACCCAAAGGAGAGTCTTGATGGCAATACGGTTGGTACGTGTACGCTGATCGTCAGCCGACAACTGAGGAACGACCTTCTCTTCTGTCGGTTGCTGATCGGTCTTCGTCTCGTCAATAAAGTTAATGGCATTGACGAGGTTCAGGTCATTCTCGTTGAGTTGCACCTGATACTTGGCGAACTTCACGAGATCGGCCGTACGGAACAGCTCACGCAGTTCGTCGAGCATCTTACGGTCGGCGTTCTGCTCCAAATGCTCTATGATCTCCGTGGAAGTCATCTCCATAGCATTGAATCCGAACCGCTCTTCTATATAGCGGCGCAGCGTCTCGGTGAGCTGTGTATAATAATGTTTCTGATCCTCGCTCTGCGCCATACGCTCGGACTTGATCTTGTCGATGGCCTTCAGGGCCCGCTGGTGGGGCGGTATATGACGCACGATATGAATCGTCGTGATGATCGGTTTGTTGTCGCGCAGGCGGATAAAGAGGTAATAGCCTAGTAACAAGAGACACACTACCAGAATGCTCAGCCAGAAATAAGGTGACCACTCACTCCATTGGAACGGATTGTCCTGCACGTCCTTCGGTGGGTACATCTGGTTGGGGTGTACGGTGTCGACATCCACAGTAATCACCTTCAAGGCTGCCGTACTACCCTTATAGGGCTTACCATTCACATGAACGGTCATCGGAGGAATGGCATAGAGATGCTCATCAAACGAAGTGATGGTATAGACCCTCGTCACCTTCATCAGATGATTGTCCTCCTTTGTCGTGTCAGGCTGTGAGATGGCGTCCACCTCGAGACCGGGAACGAGATACTGACGTTCCTTCACCGCCGGCCATTGCAGATGTGCGTTCTCTGGCAGCGTCACGGCCAGCGTCAGATGAGCCTGCTGGCCAATATAAATGCCTACGGAGTCAACGCTCTGTTCCACCGTCACCTGGGCCTTAACGCCCAATGAGCAACAGAGCAACAGCAAGGCAGTGATAATGGTATGATATACTTTCATTGATATTTACGATCTCTGTTTGAAGAGCAACATAAGGCTCTTGATATAGTCCTGGTCCGTCGCTACGCTGATCCAGTCGACCTTCGAGCGTGCGAAAGTCTTACGGAGACGCTCCTCACGGTCCATCCAATATTTATTATGGGCCTGACGTACACGGCGACTCGATGTATCGATGATCATCTCATGACCTGTTTCAGCATCCGTCACTTTCACCATTCCCACATCGGGCAACTGGCGGTCGATGGGGTCGTAGACCTGAATGGCCACCACGTCGTGCTTGCGGTTGGCAATCTGCAACTGGCGGGAGAAATCCTTACGGTCGTAGAAATCACTGATGAGGAACGACGTGCAACGCCGTTTCATCACACGCGTCAGCGTGGCAGTGGCCTCGGCCAGATCCGTGCGGCGGCTCTCTGGATGGAAGTCGAGCATCTCACGGATGATATAAAGGATATGTCGGCGTCCTTTCTTCGGCGGTATATATTTCTCTATATGGTCGGAGAAGAAGATCACTCCTATCTTATCATTGTTCTGGATAGCCGAGAAGGCAAGCGTAGCTGCGATTTCTGTGGCCATCTCACGCTTCATCTCGTGGCGCGTGCCAAAGTCGAGTGAGCCGGAGCAATCAATCAGGAGCATCACCGTGAGCTCACGTTCCTCCTCGAACACCTTCACGAAAGGTCGGTGGAAACGGGCTGTGACGTTCCAGTCAATATCACGCACATCATCGCCGAACTGATACTCCCTTACCTCCGAGAACGCCATACCGCGTCCCTTGAAAGCCGAGTGATACTGTCCGGCGAAGATGTTCTGACTCAGACCACGCGTCTTTATCTCTATCTTCCTTACTTTTTTTAAAAGATCTGCTGTTTCCATAATTCAGTGAGAGCTCTTACTCAAAGCTATTCTCAGGGCACCTCTACCTTGTTGATGATCTTGCTGACAATCTCCTCAGCGGTGACATTAGAAGCCTCAGCCTCATAGCTCAGGCCAATACGATGACGCAGCACATCATGGGCCACGGCACGTACATCCTCAGGCACCACATAGCCACGATGCTTGATGAAGGCATAGGCACGGGCAGCCTTGGCCAGATTGATCGATGCGCGGGGCGAGCCACCGAAGACGATCATATCCTTCAGTTCTTTCAGGCCGTAGCGGTCGGGATAACGGGTAGCAAAGACAATATCGGCAATATACTGCTCGATCTTCTCATCGATATACACCTGCTCTACCACCTTACGTGCCTTGAGGATCTCCTCGGCAGTTGTCACTGGTGTCACGACAGGCATCTGACCAGCCAGATTCTCACGCATGATGAGCTTCTCATCCTCTATCGTAGGATAGTCAATCACGACCTTCAGCATGAATCGGTCTACCTGTGCCTCTGGCAACGGATAAGTACCCTCCTGCTCGATTGGGTTCTGTGTAGCCATCACGAGGAAAGGAGTAGGCAGGGCGAACGTCTTCTCACCGATAGTCACCTGATGCTCCTGCATGGCCTCGAGCAATGCGCTCTGTACCTTTGCCGGAGCACGGTTGATCTCATCTGCCAGGACGAAGTTGGCAAACACGGGACCACGCTTCACCTGGAAGTTCTCTTCCTTCTGCGAATAGATCATTGTACCCACCACGTCGGCAGGGAGCAAGTCTGGGGTAAACTGAATACGGCTGTAATCTGCCTTGACCAACTGGGCCAGTGTCTTAATGGCTAATGTCTTGGCCAGACCCGGCACACCCTCCAAGAGGATATGTCCGTCGCTGAGCAGCGAGAGGAGCAAGGAGTCGATGAGGTGACGCTGACCCACGATCACACGGTTCATACCTGTCACCAAATTCGTTACGAAAGCACTCTGTTGCTCGATCAGAATGTTCAGCTCTCTTATATCTACTGATTCTGCCATTGTCTGATTGATTTTTATTCTGATTTTTTCGTTTTACTCGTTCTATAACATGATCTCACAGACCTACGGAATGGCCCGAAAGCCAAGAAGACCATGTTTCATAGCTTTTTCAGTGCGCAAAAGTACAACTTTTATTCTGCCTCAGTCCCCGTGCCCCGCCTAAATATTATTAAAAAGGTCACAGAAACCCTTTATTTTAAGAATATTTATAGAGACTCCGATCCATTACAAAAGCACGTAAAATGAGAAATCCATGGGTCAGGAGTAGCCAAAATTATGAATTCATAACCTGTTGCACATACAAGATGACCATTCCTGCATAGGCAAGAGCCTCATCCAGATAGTGATGGACTTTCCGCCAAGCGACCCGATGGCAAGCTTCTATTTCCTAAGTCAACGTCCTTTCAGACGACAGCATCTTCTTTTCTCACGAGTCCATCTCCTGCCCTTCCATCATTCATTCATAGTCATGCTTCTGCACGCATTAGCCATATGACGGCCACAGGCTAGAAAATTTCCGACGATTTCCTATCCACATTCACATTTCAGCTTCTCCGGGAGACGGCCTTTGGCGCAAGTTCTTAGCCCCACTCTTCCTAAAGACGACTTGGGGGCATGAACAAATAAAAATCGCTGCATGGCCACCCCTTATGAAAGGTGTTCCATACAGCGATTCCTTATGCTAAGGAGAGCGATTCAACTCTCCTATACGTACAGTTTAAGAATTGCTTATTCCTCTGTCATACAAAGGATCAATATCCCTCATTCTGTTTCAGATTCGGATTATTGTCAATGTCAGTCTGACTGAATGGGAAGTAGCGGTTGTAGTCCTGGAATTTACGCTCTTCTATCAACACTTGACCAGGATCGGGATTTACGGTGATGGTTGCGCGCATTTCCGGATCGCTCACGGTAGCATCCACCGTTCCTATCCGACGCTCAAGACGACCATTCAGTACCTTTGTAGCCAACATCTTGCCATCAGCCGTCTTCCAGCGCAGAATGTCAGCACGTCTTATGCCTTCTCCAGCAAATTCAACGCCACGCTCACGATGTATCAGTTCACGCAATGCATCCTTCGTTGCATATTTAGTCTGGTCGACATCCGGCATACCAACTCTTTCACGAACCTTATTGATCTTGTTATACACTTCCTGTGACGGGCCGTTCAACTCGTTCTCGGCCTCAGCCCACGTCAAGAGTACTTCAGCATAACGGAATACGATAGGACAAGCATTGGTAGCCCAGATATCCGAATACTGGGTGATCGGCGAGAGATATTTATTCCATGTCAGACCCGTCTTGGAAGCGTTGTCTGCAACCGTCATATAGTTGGCATTGCTTGCTCCATCAATCGTCTTGTCCAAAGTATTGAAAACTGCCTGTGAGCCATCACTCTTTATATAGTCGGCTCCCGGATAAATGATGGACATGGCCAGTCGGGGATCACGGTTCTCGAACGGATGAGTCGGATCGTATCCAGAAGCTGGGTCATCAATCGTCTTACCGTTCGCCATCTCGTAGGTATCAACCAAATTATAAGTCGGGACAATGGAAGACCATCCTCCATCACCATTATTGTACATCTGGCCAATAGTTTCCAACGCATAGGTATTAGGAATATATTGAACGGCCAAAATTATCTCCTTGGAGTCTTGACCGGCCACCTGGAACAGCTTCTCATAGTCAGGTTCCAAGTCATACTTCCCCATATCTATAATATCCTGAGCTTTCTGCTTGGCTGTAGCCCAGTCACCCTTATACAGGGCCTCACGCATTCTTATTGCAAGAGCAGCGCCCTTTGCAATGCGTCCGCGCTCAGAAGGCATTTCATTCAAGTCGGGAGTGGCCTCATCCAGCTCCTTCTCAATAAATGCACTTACTTCCTCTTCTGTCTTTCGTGGCACTTGAGCTTCTTCAGCCGTAAAATAATTATCAATGATAGGTACGCCACCGTAAGCCCAGTTCATGATGAAATACTTATACGCCCGAATGACTCTAATCTGAGCAATCAAGTCTTTCTTGACGGCCTCGTCCGCAAACTCTATGTTCTTGACATTTTCCAAGAAGGTATTGCAACGGCGGATGACACCATAATCATAAAAGCTGGCTCCGCTATTTGCCTGGGTCATGGTACCGTTACCAAGACACTTATAACCTTCCCAAGAGAAATTGTTATAAGCAAAATCAGAGGCACAATCCATGTAAAGGAGCCGTCCTCCATCCTCCCATCCATCATAACATCCGATTGCAAATTTCTCAGCATCATCTTCGGACTGCCATGTCGTACTTGGCGACAAGGCATTTTTTGGAGCTGTATCCAAGAAATCTGAACACGAGGCTGCCATCAAGACAGTAGCTCCGATCATCATATATTGCTTAATTCTTTTCATATTTTCCATAATAACTTTTTATGAATCCATTTAGAATGTAACATTAACACCAAAGGCATGAGTACGCAACAACGGATATGAAGACAGACGTTGGCTGGTAGCTTCCGGATCAATGTTGATCTTCATATTGTCGATCGTAAACAGATTTTCTACTGAATAGTAGAATCGGATGTTCTCAACGCCTATGCCCCTCAACAGCTTCTTTGGCAGTGTATAGCCGAACTGAAGATTCTTCAAACGCAGGTAATCCGTATTCTGCAACCAGAATGTAGAAGGCGCGTTACGCACGCAGCTGGGTGACTCATCTCTCAGGAAGAGACGTGGCATGGACGCGTTTTTGTTGGTCTCTGTCCACGCATCCTTCCAAATCGTCGCGGGATGACCGGCATCACCGGAGAAGGCTCCGTACACCTCATAGGCATCAAACAGACGGGCTACCTTAGCTGCGCCGTTGAATATCAGAGACAGGTCGAATCCCTTCCATCCGACATTCACATTCAAGCCGAAAGTATATACAGGCTCTGTACTGTTAGCATAGACACGGTCGTCGCCATCCAGATGGCCGTCACCATTCACATCCACATACTTCAAGTCACCGGCCTTAAAATCATAGCCGAAAGGATTTCCATACTTCGCCTGATAGGCATCTGCCTCAGCCTGTGAGTTAAAGAATCCGTCAGCCTTATAGACATAGTAAGCATTAATGGAATGTCCTACGGCATTACGCTGTTCATAGCCAGTAGTCAGATAATCTGCACCGCCTAAATCAAGGATCTCATTCCTATTGTAAGCGAAGTTGGCTGCAACGCCAAAGGTCCAGTCGCCCCAACGGTCATTATAAGCGATGTTCAGCTCAACGCCCCTGTTATCCATCGATCCTACATTATCGACATAAGGATTCAAGGCGAACTCTGTAGGAACGGATACTTGCATCAGAATACCTGTAGTCTTACGATCATAGAAGTCCAATGAACCCGTAATCTTATTGTTCAGGAATCCGAAATCCAGACCAACGCCCCAGGTGGTTGACTTTTCCCAGGTGATGGTACTCAGCTTATAACTTGACTGAGCATAACCCGTATTCAACGCGCCTCCAAACGGATAGTTATAACCGATGTCATAAGTGTTCAGGGCTGGATAATAGTCACTCAACGCCTCCTGATTACCCAACAAGCCATAGGAGGCACGTATCTTCAAGTTGCTCAACCATGATCTGGTATTTTCCATGAAAGACTCCTCACTGATACGCCATGCACCAGAGAAAGAGGGGAAGTAGCCCCAACGATGGCCTTCGGCAAAACGAGAAGAAGCATCCGCACGGATGTTAGCCTCAAACAGATATTTATTGGCATAGTCATAGTTGACACGGGCAAACCACGACACCATGGCCAACTCTCTGGTATAACCGGAGTTAGTCTGTGTTGACGCATCACCGGCGTTCATGTCGGTAAGCTCGTTATTCGGGAATTTCTCACGATAAGCCGTCAACTCCTTATAATTATATTTCTCCGTATGCCAACCGGCAAGACCCTTGATATTGTGCTTGCCAAACGTCTGGTCATAGTTCAACAACAGATCATAATTGGTTCGGTTCCAAGTATAGTAACGCTCATCCAACGAATTGGGATCAGTAGCCTTATTCGGATTGTACTGAATGAACTTTTGGAAATATGAATAATTCTGAATGCTGTTGACGTACGAGCCTGTAGCCGTAAATGACAGGCAATCCAAGATCTGATAATTCAATGAGGCCGTACCGGTGAAATTATAATTGTCTCGTGTCACCTTCATGCCCGAATCCAGCCAAGCTATTGGGCTACCATCAGAGATCGTACCCCAGGTGCCATCATCATAACGTGCCACGATCCAAGGCGCGATCACGTTCAACTGACGTATGATCTGGTCGGAACTACCTCCGTAATAAGCCGAGCTAGGATCGTCGTATGAGTTCTTTATATAGGCAAGATTCAATTTAGCACTCAAACGCTTCGTAATCTTCATATCCAAATTGGTACGCGCGTTAAACTGCTCACGACCTGCATTGGGAAGGATACCCGTCTGATTCAAGTAGCCAATAGAACCCATATAATGTACGTTTTCCGTTCCACCATTGATGCTTATGTTATGACGGTGTTGGATACCCGTCTTATAGGCCAGGCCATACCAGTCGGTATTCGGATAATTGGGATCCGTTCCATCCTTGAATTTCTGGATCTCTTCATCTGTAAACCGTGGAGCCTCTCCTGCATCCTTTAAAAGCTGATTATACATAGAGGCGTAATCATAAGAGCTCAGACGATCAATCATATTGGTCGCATTCTGAAAACTGACATAACCGCTGTATGATATCTTCGGCTTTCCTGTCATACCACGTTTGGTAGTAACCAAGATCACACCATTGGCTGCCTTCGATCCATAGATGGCTGCGGAAGCGGCATCCTTCAATACTGAAATGCTCTCAATATCATTGGGATCAATGGAACTCAAAGTTCCCGACTCCACACCATCAATCAAGATATAAGGAGAAGCTGTATTCAACGTTCCTGTACCACGGATAAGAATACTACCACTATCCATACCTGGTGCGCCATTGGTTCCGGTTACGGTAACGCCTGGCAGCAATCCCTGTAAGCCACTGCTTATATTCTGAATAGGTCGATTCTGCATCTCCTTCATATCCACGGATGCCACGGAACCAGTAAGATTGGCCTTCTTTTGGACACCATAGCCAACAACGACCACTTCATCCAAAGCCTGCCGGTCATCCTCCAACGTAATGCTCAGAGGACCTCCCGTCCACTTTACTTCCTGGGTAACATATCCGACGAAAGAGACCTCAAGGACATCTCCCTTGTTGATGTTATTTAACGTAAAGCCACCATCTATATTGGTGACAGTTCCGGTAGTTGTACCTTTAACCTTGATAGATGCGCCAATGATAGTTTCGCCATGAGTATCTTTTACAATACCCTTACATACTCCACTTTGCTGGACCACATTCATTTCCGGCGCTGAAGGAGTCGCATGAGCGACACCAACTGATATGCCTCCCAAAAAGAGCAACATACCGACTTGCTTGATTCTTTTTGCCATAGATTAAGTGTTTATAAAAAATTGTTTCCCCCGTATCTTGTACAGGTTAAGTTTTCTTTCGTTTTTGAGCAAATATAGGATTTATAGCTTTAGTCCTTCTCTGTTCATATGCGACCATGCGGGCAGACGAATGCATTCATCCTAGAGGCATTTCGGAGCATACGATACCCCAAAAACAGTCTGACTCGCTTCTCTCCATGAGGTAGCAACCAAGTATCGCCATGATCCTGTCTCCATCTTACTCGCCTTATGGGTCTTTGTGTGAAAGAAGAGCAAGGATAGAACTTGGAATTGATTTCCTCACATATCAGATCTTCATATAAATTGTCGTTCTATTTCGCCTATTAGATTAGGCCGTCCGACATACTTATGATCATCCAATCTGAATCATCATTTTCTATTGTTTTTATATTATCAGCTTTATGGTAGAGCCAATTTCTCATTTCCACTCATTGCCGGAGCCTCACTTTCACGCATCAGCCTTTTTACGTGGAAGGCACCATCCTGTCGGTCTTTTCCCAGACAAGCTGAGCCACATTCACGCTATGCGCTGACGACGAAATACGTACAAGAATTCCGTCAGCCTTGGTGCGCCTCAAGTCACAATGCCACTTTTGACTCCGAGAGAGCCATCCTTCCTTACGACTCTCCGGTATGTCCCCGGCTATAACGTCACCTCCTTTCTTTTCACAGGCAGGATGCCTTTTTTCTAACGATGCTCGGATTCCGTTATCCTTGCAGTGGTCACGATTGCCGTTGCCTGCATATCCGGCATCTGAAATTATTATTATAATAATACGACTGAATATCTATATGCGTGATATCTCGACGTTCTTAAATATACATTTTAGTGATCGGGAGCATCTCCCATAGCAGTTGCGATCATCATAGGCAAATTCTATCGACAAACGTAATGACGGGAATTGCAAACAGTCTGTGAATGTCCTCGCGACCATTGAGTGAGCCTCCACTGATACGGATCCTAAGAATACCATAGGGTGGAAGCGATGTCCTCCGGACGATCATGGCTAGAAGATTGGGAAGGTTGGATGGAAACCTTGAATATTTATCTCTCGTACACACCATATCATGGATCCACGTCCATTCCTGCAGAGGGTACTACAAGACGCTCACACCATCAATGATGGGATTGACAACTGTCTATCGTGCATATGCATCAGATATTGTGGATAAAGGGGATTTGCTCACATTCACGCTTCGGCGGTGCACAAGGTCCTTCTGCTTCATAGGTGTGAAATTTGTCGATCTCCATGGCATCCAGCATCTGACGAGTCCGATCTCCGACACTGCCGCGCATCAGGTTTCGCAGCACAAGCCATAGTATCTTCTCGTATCCCTATCCTGGTCCAAGTCAGAGCCATAGGCGTAGTATTCAAAACCACATATATATCTTACTGACATACTTGCAGTTACGCCCACATCTCCAATTCGTTCGGACGAAATTCCCGATTTAAGATCCATTCATCTAATAATGCCCCAACTCGCTTCCCAGAAGCCTAACTTAGACTTCGTAGCGATACATCGCTCTGTAAGGGATTGTTTTCGAGCATAAAAATACGCATTATTATTGAAAAACTGCAATAAAAAAGCTAAAAAAAACAAAGCTTAACCTTTCATGGATTAGATTTTCAAGCAAATGTTCTGTAAGTCATGGCGTTTATAAAGTTTAATTAGGGATTGGAGCAAGACGCAAGCTAAGCTATAATCAATTGAATATTAGTACGATATGATTTTTAACTTAGCCATGGATATGAAAAACGCCCTCAACTTCCCCAAAAAGACTGAATTTGAGAACATTGAAAAAATTAACCTATTTGATAAACAGGACAGAATATTTTCGGAACTACATCAACATTCAAGGCTTAATTTTCATAATCAGAAGGTCGTATGAGCAAAGCGAACTTGGCAGAGCCAAGTCAGGGCTTTTTCTTCGTGAAATATCGAATTAACGCACGACATAAAGATTTAGCAACAGCAGGATATCGCGAACAAGATGCATAAACCTTATACCATATAAATAGTTTATACCATATAAATAGTACTGAGACCTATGCATGCAAATACATCATATCATAAAAGTGAAATGTGTCTTCCCATATAAGCCAGACGACAATAAGAAGCAGTAAGGAGCACATGAATAATGTCCATCGTGACTATTTCAGGGGGAAAATGAATTCGGACGTCTACACAAAGAGGGTTCTACCCTGTAAGAAGAAAAAAGATTATCTTATAGATGAAAACCTGTCGGAATGAAAGCCATGAGGATGAAAGGCTTTTTGGAACCCGGACATAGTATTGTGACTTAAAGCGCGTCAAGAGACAAGACAAGACCAACAGAAATCCTATACGTTTTTGGAGGACCGTTCACACTTCAAATGTGGAGCTTGTCAGAGGAGAGCCCTAGCAAAGTGATCCTTTCCTCGAAAAATGCCACACATAAACAATTCATTCACCAGCAAAAGTTAATTAAAAACCTTGTTTTGTCCTTTATATCAGTCTATTTGCCCACATAAGACCATATTTTTTCAATGACTATCATATTTTATTCCCATTATGATCCAACGATACCAAAAAATCACTAAATTTGCACATAATTAAAAACCATAATCAATAAGCAATATGACAAGTTGGAAACTATCATTCATAGTGCTCCTTTCTTGGTTGACGTTGTTGGTACCTTCAGCAGTTTTCGCTCAGGACAACAAGTCTTACTCCGTCGCCTTAAAGGATGGTCGTACCATAGAAGTACTCTTCTATGGTCCTAACATTGTACGCCTTTTTTGCGATCCGGCAGGCGGGACAATACATGACCCCGTAGCCAAGCCAGAGGCAAAGATCCTCGTCGACCAGCCAATGAAACCGACAGAGGTGAAGTGCGAACAAAACACCTTCACCACATCGGCCATTCGTTTGAACATCGACGGCACCGACGGCCGTATTACCATCACTGACCTGCGCACCGGCAAGAAAGTAATAGAGCAAACAGCTCCCGCCATAATTAAGAAGTTTCATGCAGAAATAACATTGAAGAAGCACCCCGGCGAGCATTTCTTCGGTGGCGGAATGCAAAATGGCCGTTTCTCCCATACCGGTAAAACCATCCAGATTGTCAATTCCAACAACTGGGTCGACGGTGGCGTAGCCTCTCCTGCTCCCTTTTTCTGGAGCACCGGCGGCTATGGCGTACTCTGCCACACCTTCCAGCCCGGCCGCTACGACTTCGGCGAGACCAATTCCCAACAGGTGACCATTCTCCATGAAGACGACTATGCCGACCTCTTCTTCATGATCGACAGCCAACCGACAGACCTGCTCAACGACTACTACCAACTCACAGGCAATCCTGTCCTCCTGCCTAAATTCGGCTTCTATGAAGGACATCTCAACGCCTATAACCGCGACTTTTGGAAAGAAAGCGACTCCACAGGCATCCGTTTCGAGGACGGACGCTATTACAAAGAAAGTCAGAAAGACAACGGTGGCATCAAGGAAAGCCTTAACGGCGAGAAAGACAATTATCAGTTCTCCGCCCGTGCCGTCATCGACCGTTATGCAAAAGCCGACATGCCGCTTGGCTGGATCTTGCCCAACGATGGCTACGGAGCCGGCTATGGACAAGCAAGCACACTCGACGGTAATATAGAAAACCTGCGGTTCTTCGGTGATTATGCCCGTCAGCATGGCGTGCAGGTCGGCCTATGGACACAAAGTGACCTTCACCCTAAAGAGGGTATCGAGCCGCTACTCCAGCGTGACATCATCAAAGAGATAGGTACAGCTGGCGTACGCGTACTCAAGACCGACGTCGCCTGGGTGGGCGCCGGCTATAGCTTCGGACTGAATGGCGTCAGCGACGTTGCCGGCATCATGCCACGTGTAGGACATAGCGCACGCCCCTTCATCATCACCATCGATGGATGGGCCGGCACGCAGCGTTATGCCGGTGTATGGAGCGGCGATCAGACCGGCGGGCGTTGGGAATACATCCGCTTCCATATTCCTACCTATATTGGTAGCGGACTCTCCGGACAACCGAATATCGCCAGTGACATGGACGGCATCTTCGGAGGCAAGGAGCCCATCATACTGACACGTGACTTCCAATGGAAGACGTTCACACCCATGCAACTTAACATGGACGGCTGGGGCGCTAACCCTAAGTATCCTATGATCATGGGTGAGCCTTGGACCTCCATTAACCGCAACTATCTGAAGCTCAAGTCAGAGCTCCTTCCTTACACCTATTCTGTCGCTCACGAGGCGACCCATGGTCTCCCGATCATACGTGCCATGTTCCTCTCCGACCCCAATCCTTATACACTGAGCCGTGCAACACAATATCAGTACATGTATGGCCCCTCCATCCTCGTGGCTCCGATCTACAAGGCAACGAAGAGCGATAAAGAAGGCAACGACATCCGCGATGGCATCTACCTGCCCGAAGGCACATGGTACGATTTCTTTGGTACAGACATCTATCCCGGCGGACGTATCATCAACAGCGTCAGTGCTCCCATCTGGAAGCTGCCTGTCTTTGTCAAGGGTGGTGCTATCATCCCCACTGCCATCGCCACGAATCACCCCGAAGCAACAGGAGACACCTTACGTCGCGTTGAGGTATTCCCGCAAGGTAGCTCCGCATTTGATCTCATTGACGACGACGGAGTAACGATCGACTATCTGCAAGGCAAGACCGTGACGACCCATATCTCCATGATACAAAAGGGAGACAAGGCCAGCGTCACCTTCGCCAAGGCACAAGGCAGTTACAATGGCTTCTTACCCATAAAGAATACAGAAGTAATCGTGAACGTCAGCACTGCTCCCAAAAAGGTTGAGCTTCGACAGAACGGCAAGCGCGTAAAACTTCACCGGGCTAAAGGTATTGATGAATATCTGCACTGTACAAACGTATGGCTCTACGATCCGGCTCCCGAGCTGAACCGCTTCTCTACCCCTGGAAGCAAAGCCAGCGAGATAAAGATCAAAGGACGTCCCCAGGTATGTATCAAGACCGACAAGACCGATGTGACACAAACTGAGCAGACATTCACTATCACCGGTTTCCATCTCGACACCGCCAATACCCAGCTTCACCGACATGGAGTCCTCACTGCTCCCCTACCCGAGGATACCATTGAGAGCACGGTCAATCCTTCCACGCAACTCCGTCCTGCATGGAAGCCCGTTGACAACGCCGATTACTATGAGATCGCCTTCGATGGTCAGACCTACAGCAACATCAAGGACTGCACGCTTCTCTTTGACGATCTGCAGCCGGAGACTACCTACCACTTCGACGTATGCGCCGTCAATGCTGATGGAAAGTCTGCGACTTCACGCATCACCCTCACGACTGAAGCCAAGCCTCAAACGGACACGCAACCCAAGGAACTGCCTGGAGACATCAATCACGATGGTAAGATCGACATGGACGATTTCACCTCGTATATGAACTATATGGGCCTACGTAAAGGCGATAGTGACTTCGGTGGCTATATAAGTGGTGGTGACATCAACCAAAACGGACGCATCGATGCTTATGATGTCAGTATCGTCGGCACAAACGTGCGTGGTGGCGTCGATCTCTATGGTATGAAGAAGCTCGCCGGTACGATTACAGCTACCTGTGACAAGTCTTCGTACAAAACAGGAGAACCCGTCGTCATCACGATCACCGGCCACGGCATGGCCGCCGTCAACGCCTTGGGCATGGCCCTGCCCTATGATCCCACACAACTGCAATACCAGGGCTCGGATCCTGTCGGCATGCTTAACATGGAAGATCTCACCAACGACCGCCTGCACACCAATGGCGACAAGGTGCTCTATCCCACCTTCGTCAATACTGGTGACAAGGATGTCATTGAAGGTGATGGCATTCTCTTCCGCCTCACTTTCAAGGCCCTCAAGCCCTTCAGTGCCAAGCAGCTTAAGCTACGCGACGGCATGATCGTCGATAAGGCACTCCACACGCTGGAAATACAAATCAAATAATCTCACATTATGTTAAAGAAAACAATCCTTGCCATAGCATTCCTCGCAGCCGTCGGCATTACCCATGCCGACAGCCTGCTTGAGGGCTACCGCTACGGACACGTACAGGCACCTACCGGACAGGAATGGCAAAGCCCAGGCGAACTGTCACTCAACAAGCTCCAGCCTCATGCCTGGTTCATGACCTTCGGTAAGGCAGACAATGCCAAGTATGTACTGCCTGAACACAGTGATTATTATCAGTCGCTCAACGGTAAATGGAAATTCCATTTTGCCAAGAACCCCGATGAACGCCCCAAAGACTTCTTCGAAGCCAACTATGATGTTTCCCACTGGGACAATATTGAAGTACCCGGATCATGGAACATACAAGGCATTCAGAAAGACGGGTCACTAAAATATGGTGTACCCATCTATGTCAATCAGCCAGTCATCTTCATGCACAAGGTAGCCGTCGATGACTGGAAGCAAGGTGTCATGCGCACACCACCGAAGAACTGGACCACCTATACCTACCGCAACGAAGTGGGCTCTTATCGACGCGACTTCAACATACCGGAGGAATGGGACGGACGTGAAGTGTTTCTCTCCTTCGATGGCGTCGACTCCTTCTTCTACCTGTGGGTAAACGGCCAATATGTCGGCTTCTCAAAGAACTCACGCAACACGGCAGAGTTCGACATCACGCCTTTCGTGCAAACAGGTACAAATACCGTAGCCGTAGAAGTGTACCGCTCCAGCGACGCCTCCTTCCTCGAGGCACAGGATATGTTCCGCCTGCCGGGCATCTTCCGTAGTGTCAACCTCTACAGTACTCCGAAAGTCCACTTCCGTGACCTCGTCGCCACACCGTCCTTCGATGGTACTACCGGAGTGCTGTCGGTACAGGCACTGATAGAAAATCTCAGTTCTAAGAAAGCGAAGGATCTAACCGTTGAACTCTCACTCTATGAGAACAAGCTATATGGTGATGCCGACCACATCGTCGCCACTCAAACGACACCGGCATCTTTCGCCCTCAAAGGCATCAGCCGGAAAGAAGTGGAAGCAGGGCCATCGGATAAGAATAGGGGTAATGAGACTACCGTCAACATGAAGATCCGGCTGAAAGATGCCAAGCCATGGACTGCCGAGCAACCGAATGTATATACCCTGGTTGCCCGTATCGGTGACAAGAAAGGTAAGACCGTGGAATACATCGCCGTGCAGACTGGTTTCCGCACGGTGGAAATCAAGGACACGCCGGCTTCGGAAGATGAGTTCGGACAGGCCGGCCGTTATTTCTACGTCAACGGAAAGACGCTGAAGCTTAAAGGCGTGAACCGCCATGAGACCAATCCCGAGCGTGGACATGCCGTCACACGACAGCAGATGTACCAGGACGTGATGATGATGAAACGCGCCAACATCAATCACGTGCGGACAGCTCACTATCCCAATGATCCCTATTGGTACTTCCTCTGCAACCGCTACGGCATCTGGCTGGAAGCGGAAGCCAATGTGGAAAGCCATGAATACTATTATGGTAAGGAGAGCCTCTCCCATCCCATCGAATGGCGTCCCGCTCATGTGGCCCGTATGATGGAGATGGTCCACAGCCGTGTCAATGATCCTTCCATCATCATCTGGAGCCTTGGCAATGAAGCTGGACCAGGCGATAATTTCAAGGCCTCGTATGCCAGGGCCAAGGCGTTTGATCCGACACGACCCATCCAATATGAGCGCAACAACGATATCGTCGACATGGGTAGCAACCAATATCCGTCCATCGGATGGGTACGTGAAGCCGCCACAGGAAAGGCAGATGAAAAATACCCGTTCCACATCTCCGAATATGCACATTCCATGGGCAATGCCTGCGGTAATCTGGTAGACTATTGGAAAGCCATCGAATCGACCGACTATATCTGCGGCGGCTGTATATGGGACTGGATAGACCAATCCATGTACAACTACACGAAAGACGGCAAACGCTATCTCGCCTATGGCGGCGACTTTGGCGACACTCCCAATGACGGACAGTTCGTCATGAATGGCATTCTCTTTGCCGATCAGACACCTAAGCCACAATACTACGAAGTGAAGAAGGTCTATCAGTATGTCGACTTTACCTGGGCCGACTCTACACGCGGCATCATCGACGTACATAATAAGAATTATTACACCGATGATCTCTCGGACTACGTTCTCAGATATCAGGTAATGACCGACGGCCGCGAAGGTCATTGGACAGACCTCGATCTCGGCAGCGTAGCTCCCCGCAGTCATAAGCAGATCAAGCTGACCGGTCTTGACAGCCAACGCTCCGACGGAGAGCAGTTCGTTCATCTCGGGCTCTTCCTCAAGCAGGACAAGCCATGGGCCAAGGCCGGATACCTACAAGCAGAGGCACAACTCTGTCTCACTCCGGCCACGAAAGGAACGGAGATACAAACATCAACGGCCTCGCGTCAAGGTCGCCTGACGACATCCATAAAAGACAGCGTGCTGACCATCACCGGCAAGACGATCCACGCCCAACTGGATGAGCGCACGGGTATTCTTACCCGCCTCGCCTACAACGGCACAGAAGTAATTAAAGATGGTGAAGGACCACGTCTTGACGCCATGCGTGCCTGGGTAAACAACGACAACTGGGCCTACGAGAAATGGTATGCCAACGGACTGTATAATCTCCGACAGAAAGCTACCGACATGAAGATCCGCCATCTGCGTGACGGCAACCTCGAGGTACGTCTCACGCTCTTCGTACAAGCACCTTATGGAGCAAAGCTCGAGGGTGATGTCCGCAACTGGAAGAAACTGGTAGAAGCCACCGACAAGCCCTTTACCAAAGATGACTTCCACTTCAATGTGGCTCTGACCTATACATTCCACACCGATGGTAGCATCACTCTCACGAGTGATATCACATCGAACAAGCCCGACCTTATCCTTCCCCGTCTCGGCTTCTCACTGAAGAGTGCACTCGATCAGCTGGCCTACTACGGACGGGGTCCCATCGGCAACTATCCCGACCGTAAGACAGGACAGATGCTCGGCATCTACCGGACGACGGCGGCCCAGGAATTTGTCAACTTCCCTAAGCCTCAGGATATGGCCAACCATCAGGACACACGATGGGCACAGCTTACCGACAACAATGGAAACGGAGCCGTCTTTATCAATCCTGATGGCATGAGCATCTCCCTGCTCCCCTATACAGCCAATGAGCTGGCCATGGCCAACCATCCCCATGAGCTTCCGGCTTCTTCCGGTAACACCCTACATCTCGATGCCGCCATCACCGGCCTTGGAGGCAACAGTTGCGGACAAGGTGCTCCGCTGCCTCCCGACAGAGTGAAAGCCAACGCCCACCACATAGTACTCGTGATCAGGCCTGTCAACCACGATGTACAACAAAGCTACCAGCCTGAAAAGGTGCAAGGCAACAGTTGGATTCCCCGTGCTGATTATGTGAGAATGACATCTCACACATCATCTAAATAATCAATCTGAGCCATATCGGCAAAAAATATTGGCAAAAACATTTGGCGATGACAAAGAAAATACGTACCTTTGCATTCGCATTTGCCGATATGGCTCAGTTGGTAGAGCAACGCATTCGTAATGCGTAGGTCCTCGGTTCGAGTCCGAGTATCGGCTCATCTATCCTCTTTTACATCAGGACCCGCATCTGTTGCGGGTCTGATTGTTTAAGACCTTTCGTCTTCTTGCGGGATTAGCATATCGGTAGTGCGCGGGCTTCCCAAGCCTGAAAGGCGGGTTCGACTCCCGTATCCCGCTCTTCCCCTTATTTTTTTCAAAGCAGACAACCATACTTCCTCTCAGGAGAAAGCAGGAGAGTCATGAACGTACTGGCATTAGATCAACTTGCATGTATAGTTGGGAATGTTTGGGATCAGCGGATTTTCCCGGTTGGTACCAGAAAAAATCAGGAATATAGCGTAGCCAACCTGAACATAAAAAACCTTATGTCTCCAACCCCACGGAACTGCGATCGAAAAGCCTTGACTTTGGCATTGAAAGATTCTGCGGACGCATTCGTCAGCCTACGCTCGAAATAATTTAACGTGAGTTTCGACGAATTCAGAATAATGCAAGCTGTGTGTCAATCGTTCTCGTAACATTGATACATGGCTTCTTAGGAAAACAGCAATATGCAGCAATAGCACTCAGGAGGTTAACAATAAAATTATCAAAGCTTCTATGTCTTGAGTGTTCCACTTGTGCTATATTTTAAGCTCTTTAAAAAGTGCGATTTCTCGCCAATCCCATTGATGCAAGCATCATGGGTCTTCTGGCTTAACGAAATCGTTCCAATAAGCAAGACAATAAAATATCCATCCACCAAAATACAATAAAAATGGACAACATCGTAAACAATCTCAGAAGTCTCAGAATGCCCGGAATGGCGCATTACTGGGAGACATTGGAGGAGACCCGCCAGACGGACGGGTTCTCCCTCCGTGATGGTCTGCAGCTGCTTGTGCAGGCAGAGTTGGACAACCGGACACAGAGCCGCAACTCACGGCTCGTGAAGAACGCCAGGTTCCGCTACAGCGCAACGTTGGAAGACCTCAACTATGACGTGAGCCGCGGTATGGACAAGGCCGCCGTTACAAGCCTCGCCACGTGCGACTATATCCGGAAAGGCGTGTCTGTGCTGATCACGGGCCCCGCAGGTACGGGAAAGAGCTGGCTCGCTACCGCGTTGGGCTATCAGGCATGCCTGAACGGATACAAGGTGATGTACTTCAACATCATGAAACTCTTCGAGGAGATAGCACTGGCAAGAATATCCAGTACCCTGCACAAGTTCTTCGGCAAAATCGCACAGACAAACCTGCTCATACTGGACGACTTTGGCGTGAAGGTGCTTGAGGGCCAGCAGTTGCTTGACCTGATGGAGATAATAGAGGACCGTCACGGACGCAACTCCACCATCATCGTGAGCCAGCTTCCTGTTGCCAACTGGTATGATGTCCTCAACGGCAACACTACCGCCGCGGATGCCATACTGGACAGAATCGTCCACACAAGTAAACGTTTTACCCTCTCGGGGAGTTCATTAAGGAAAAAATGATTAATTTTGCATCGCCATTAGGCTAAGCACACAAAAGTGAACGGATATCCCCGTTTTTGGTGGGTGGATATCCTCCGTTTTCACCAATTTGAGCAAATATTTTTCATTTTTGCAACAATATTCAACGTTTTTTGCTATCTTTGCCATTGATTTCCGAATGGTTGTCAAACACAAGAAAACGAAGAGCGTTATTGAACCTTTCTTGTTCAGTCACATTTTCGCAAAGACAAAGAGTAACAACAACGTTTACGCTATGGATATATATCTTGAAACGGAAAACTATATACTTTACAAGCGTGAGTGGCTGTTGTTTATCTGTCCACGGCAGATGCGAGAAGTCAGACTGAAAGATAAGCATAAATACAGTCCTCACACTTTTCGCATTTAATAACTTTAATGTTCCAATGGAGGATGAGGGACATTGATAAGATTATGTTAACAATCTACGCTCAAAAGTATATGACTATAATTTTTATACTTATACTTATGTGTTCATCATGCACAAATGAGCAGACATTTATTATCACAGATATTGTTGTTTCTGACAATATACCAGAGAGACATGTCCAAGAAGTACGAAAAAAAATTATTAGAACGGAAGTCCATCTCTTATTTTCATATAATGATGTGCGAGTGACAGTAAAAACTAAAGGAGATAAAACAGAATCAATGGTGTTACAAAAGATTGGCGATAATTTATATCGTGGAGAAAATAGAGGGGAAGTGCTTGATCTAGAATTAAATACCGTTTTTGATTATATTAAATCATGCAAAATTAATATATACGATAAGAAAGAATCAGGCTCATTAATGGTTTGGAATGGAACTATAACTCTTAAACGCAAATAATAACATATAATTATGAAAACAAGTTTCTATTTTGTGCTGTGGATACTGTCATATCTGCTTTTAGACTTATTAAATATACCATTTCTTCATAAAGGGTTCATAGTTTTTTTCGCTTTTGCTTGCATTATTGTCTTTTTTATAACCTTTATTATTCGGAAACTTCTTAAAAAATCAATAGAATATCAAAAAATGTGCAAAGCGGCATTCATATTGGAAATGGCTTACAATAATGATTACAAGAAATACAAGCAGCAAGCACAAATTAAGATGACAATACACACTGTAGGATTTGTTTGTATGTTGCTGTTTTTATCTCTTTGTTCACATCATCCTCTAATACTTCACTTATAGATTACATCTTATTCGGTGTATTTGCGATATTAACAGGCATAAATTCTGCACTGCATATTTGGTCTTATTTAAAAATAAGAAAAGAAAAACACATCATATTGAATGAAGAACTTCAGGAAAAATACTTAATTTATAAGAATAAAAGAGATACTTGTACTTATGAAGAAATGTTATTACCACGTCCAAGATTTTATTTAGCAATAAATGCAGCTAATACCATTTTTGCGATAATGACCATAGTCATTGGCTTGCTCATGTGTGTAATTCCATATACGAATAAAGAAGAGTTTGATCTCATTTCTATTGGTGGTTTGTCTCTATGTGGCATATTTGCTCTCTATTGTGGAGTAACGGACTTATTGTGCACTTCAAATAGTCAAAAATATATTCTTCTATTACTTTCTTGTATTATTGCAGCGTTATTATATATGCCAATCACAAATTATAGAAACAAGGCTTCTCTTGAAGCTTACATTGCCGATGATTTAAGTTTTAATTATAATGCAAAGAATAATATAGTTCAAAGAACGGTAATGTTAGATAAAATAAGTGAGACTAAAGTCACATATTGGAAGCAGTTTTCAATGATTATATTATCAGGTAACTATGCAAAAGAAATGCTAAAGAAAGTTATAAAAATCGGTGCTGAATTTCAATATATTTATAAAGATAAATCAGGGAATAAAAAGGTTGTAACCATATCACCAAGTGAGTTAAAAAAAATATATAATCAAACTAGATCAGACTTAGATATACTTCTTGAAATTATTAAACTTGATTTTGATGATGCAAAAGTCTATGATGATGGGGAATGTATCACAATAGAATTAATAGAGGATATTCCATATCCAATACAACCAGAAGAAACAAAGAAATTGATAAAAGATCTTACAAGAGAATGTGCGGAAATATACGATGTCAAAGAATCTAATAGAGGGATAAAAATACGTTGTATTTATAAAAATCAACAATTTATTGAATATACTTTGAGCCTTGATGAATTAAGAAAAATAGAAGATAAAACAGCATTAGATAAGTCAGGAAAATATTCTAATAGTCTATTCAATCTAGACTGACGAAGCAGGCAATTAAAATAAACAAAAGATACAATTATATAAAATTATAGTTATTAAATTCTTTATTTAATAATGCCGGTTCTTATCGTCTATTTGAAGTTATGGCAACAATCAACGAATGAATAGTAATAGACAACTTATAATTACAAAAAAATATAGGCGTATGAAAATCCGCTATTTTATTATAATGTTTTTATTTGCAACAAGCTTAATAGCTTGTGGTAATAAATCCTCAAACAAGCAAGTAGATTTTGATTTAGAATTAGAAGAAGAATGGGTTAAAGTTACTGAAGAGGTAGAAGAAGAATGTCCTAATTGTCTGGGTTCTGGAATCATAACCTCCCATTGTCCAGAGTGTGGAGGTTTTGGTTACAAAACGCATTACCAATCAGGCACACAGCCCAAATCTTGTTCGACGTGTCACGGAACAGGTGTAATTCGATGCCGACAATGCAACGGAAATGACATATGCCAATATTGTGATGGTCACGGTTCCTTTCAATGCACAGTTTGCCATGGCTATGGCCTTATCGTATTAGACATCAATAATACCGATAGCTGGTTTAAATGCAAAAATTGCAATGGAACAGGTTATGAGAAATGCTCTATGTGTGGAGCAACAGGCAGATGTAATTATTGTAATAGAGGCTTGGCTACATGCCCCACTTGCTTGGGATCAGGTCAGTATGGACAAGAAAGATATTCTTCTACTCAAAAAGAGGAATGCTTTTATTGCGATGGTACTGGCATAGTCAAGCAACGCTGCTTAGATTGTAATGGAAAAGGAACTGTTATAGTGGAAAAAGAGGTTAAAAAGAAAAAGTCTGAATTAGAATGAAATTCAAGTTATGGCAAAGGATATATGCAGGCATAGGGCGAACATATTAAACTCTTAGTAGTGTTTCACAGGGTGTGTCTGAAACAAGTCTGCCTTGGAAGTGATGATGCAAAGTTAATGGATATTTTATACATTAGTCGAAATCATCGTTCTTTTATTTATCCGACGACACGGGCTTGCAGGAGGGCCGTTCTTCAGTTTCTACCTGTGATAGTCAAAAGACTAGTATATCATAGTCATAGATCAAACATATTATAATACATCTCTACAACCTGCAAAGCTGTCAAGGGAAGCAGTACGATTTTTTCATAATTGTCTACTTCTGTAGAACGGCCTCTTGAAAGGTGTCTATTGCTTCAGTTTATGAGGTGGGAAACCGGCTGGCAAGATCAGGGGAACACAGGAATATATATTCGATGGCAAAGTAGCATAATGCTCAAGGGCAAAGTAGCATAATACTCGATGGCAAAGTAGCATAATATTCATTGGCAAAGTAGCATAATACTCGATGGCAAAGTAGTATATGGCTACTCGAAAAGACATCCTTGCTTGTCGTCCGAAGACCTTCTGCTGACACCTGTCATCCGGGTGCGTCCGTTAGCTGGCCGAACACGGGATGGAGGAAGAGAACATCGGGATGAAGATGCCGGGGAAGGCTGGGAGCAAAAGGGAAACGGAGGTATTTTTATTTAACACACAATGGTTCGGGAACGTAGAAGCCCATACGCGTTGCCAGGTAGGATAGGAAACACCCGATGGAGAAGGTACGAT